>Ga0209390_10002505_pt1 | contig 31989 bp, 14 predicted proteins | sample BON01_FD_187212 | JGI IMG/M metagenome (GOLD analysis project Ga0209390, IMG submission 187212) | Freshwater microbial communities from Lake Bonney liftoff mats and glacier meltwater in Antarctica - BON-01 (SPAdes) (version 2) | ecosystem: Environmental > Aquatic > Freshwater > Ice > Glacier...
GGCCACTACTCCCTAGAAACGTGAAAAAAGGGGGGGGTGGTTGCTTGTGTAGGCAGTCGGTGTACACGCCCGCGCGCGAGCGCGGGCACAAGGATGAAAGAAAAAAGGCAAGGAGGAAAGGCAGAAAAACATACAAAAAAGCGCCGCTGATGTGAAAAGCGCGAGACGGTCTGGCGGCCCTTTCTAAGCGTGCTCGCAGGCGCCGCCGTGCCGCGCGTCGCACCCGAGCCGCCGCCGCTGCAGCTCCCGCTGCTCGCGCCGCGCGCCGCGCGCGGCGGCCAAGTGCGCCGCGTGCCCCGCGTAGGCCGCGTCCCACCAGCGCACGAGCGCCGTGGCCGAGAACCGCGCGTGCGTGGCGACGGCGGCAGCGTTGGGCGCGCCGCCCGCGCGCGCCGACGAAGACGCCGCCGCCGACGGAGACGCCGCCGCCGCCAGAGGCCAGGACATCGCCGTGATCGCCCGGTCGGCCGCCTCCCACTCGGCCCACTCGCGCCCGTCGTCCTCCCGGAGCTCCTTGCCTGCGCGCCCGCCCGAGGGCGGGGCCGAGGGCCCGGCCCAGAAGCGCGCGCAGTTGGCCGCCGGGCCCTCGTCAAAGCGGTTGCAAAAGGCCGGGAGGGTGGCGAGCGGCGGCGGCGGGCCCGCCCCCCCCGCCACGGGCGCCGCGCCGGCGCCGGCGCCGGCGACGACGAGCGTGCCCCGCTGCAGGTAGGCGTACCGCCCGCGGTTGGCCCACTCGTTGAGCGTCAGGCCCGCGGCGGCCAGCAAGGCGTGGCGCGCGAGCAGGCCCAGCGACAGCACCGAGCAGGGCAGCAGTGCCAGCAGCAGCAGCTGGAGCGGCTGCCTGGCGGCGCGGGCGGCCTGCGCGAGCAGGAGCGGCGGCGGCGGCAGGGCGCCGCCGTAGGAGGAGGAGGACGAGTGAGAGTAGTGGTAGGAGGCAGGCGGCCGCGACAGCTCAGCGAGGCCGCGCCACAGGAGCATGGCCTGCGCGCAGAACAAAAAGGCGAGGTAGAGCAGGAAGGCGCGGCGGTTGCCCTCGCCGACGCAGCGGCCGAGCAGGCCGCAGTGGTGGTCAAACGCGCGCACGCAGCGGCCGCACTCGGCGCAGTGCTTGGATCGCAAGGGGCGGGGCGCGCGGCACGTCCAGCAGTCGTGGGCGCCGCGGCCGCCGCCGAAGGAGGCGGCGCCGGGGAGCGACGGGGCGGTGACCTCTGGCGGCGGCGTCGGCGGCGGCGCGCGGCGGCCAGCGGCCCGCTCGGCGTCGTCGCCGCCGGCGCCGGGCGCGCGCTGCGGCGCGGCGGCGGCGGCCAGCACGGCCGACGCCGAGCGCAGGCCGTAGTGCTGCAGCAGCGAGGCGGACGACGCGAGGATGAGGGCCGAGGCGTCCGAGTCGCCCGACGAGCGGCGGCGGCCGAGCATGTTGAGCAGGCTGCCGCCCGCGCTCGCGATGCGGGTGTACATGCCCATGCCGCCGCCGCCGCCGCCGCCGCCGCCGCCGCCGCCGCTGCCGTGGTCGCCGCCGCCGCCGCCGCCGGTTTGGTCGCCGCCGCCGCCGCCGTCGTTGCCGCCGCCGTCGTCCCGCTGCTGCTGCCCCTCCTGCTGCTGCTGCCGCTGCCGCTGCTGCCGGTGCCACTCGGGGGTCAGGGGGATGTAGCCCGGGTCCGTGAGCGCCACGACCGCGTGCAGCAGGACCGTGCCGCCAACGACCGCGCCGAGCGCGGCCGCCGAGACCCAGCCCTCGCCGGACGCCAGGGCGCGGCCGACCAGGCCGCCTCCGCCGCCGCCGCCGATGCCGCCGCCAAACGCAGCGAGGACGCCGGCGGCCTCGAGCGACAAGACCAGCGACGGCAGGGCCTTGCGCGCGGCCGTCACGGCCGGGAAGCGGCGGCGCTGCTTGCTGCCGCCGCCGTCCCCGCCGTCGGCCGCCGGAAGCGCGTCGCCGCCCGCGCCCGCCGCGCCCCCTCCCTCGGCCGCCCCCTCGACGCCCCGCGCGGCGGCGGCGCGCGCCGCAAACGCCGCGACCGACGCGGCCACCGCCAGCAGCGCCAGCAGCGCCGTCAGGGGCAGCGGCGCGGCGCCCGTGGCGGCCAGGGCCCCGAAAGACGCGACCCAGACGCGCGGGAACGCAGCGCCGAGGAACGGCGCGTAGGCGCGGCAGAAGAGCGCGCCGCACGCGCCGTCGGCCTCGGCGACGGCGGCGTTGGCCGCCGGCCGCCACGCCGACGGCTCTACCGCCTCGTAGTAGGTCGCCGGGTCGAGCGGCAGGCGGCGGCCGGCGCCGGGCGAGGCGTCCTGCCGAGCTGCCGCGTCTTCGAGGGCCGCGGCCAGGGCGGCGCCCGAGGCGCCGCCGCTGACGAACGCGAAGAGGCGGGACGACGAGGCGCCGCCGCCGACGACGCCGCCGAAGCCGCCGCCGCTGCCGAGGCGGTTGAGGACGAGGGCGGACGACGCCGAGGCGACGCCGCGCAGCCGCGGCGACGGCGGGTCGGACTCGGGCTGCTGCTGCTGCTGCTGCTGCTGCTGCTGCTGGGGCTGGTAGTAGTGCTGCTGCTGCTGCTGCTGCTGCTGAGGCACGTAAGCGGCGCCAGCATAAGCGGCAAACGCCGACGGCGGCGGCGGCGGCGGCGAGGGAGTCGCGGCGGCCGGCGCCGGCGACGGGGCCGGCACAATCTCCGAAAAGGCGGCCGCGGGCGCCGCGGCAGCAGGATAGTGGAGCGCCGGGGGCGGAGACGGCGGCGGCGGGGACGGGGAGGACCCGGCGCCGCCGGGCGAGTCGGCCCCCTCGCCGCCTCCCTCGGCCATCGGCGACAGCGGCGGCAGCGGCGCGAGCGGGCGGCCCGAGAAGCCCGGCGCGCCGACCGCGGCCGCGGCGCGCCGGTCGGCCGCCGACCAGACGAGCGCGCCGCACGGGGCGCTGATGCGGCGCTGCGGGCCCGGGCGCGGGCGCACGGGCGCGCCGCCGCCAGCGCCGCCAATCGGCCGAAAAGGGGGGTAGCCACCACCCCCATTGCCGCCGCCGCCGCCGCCGCCGTTGTGGTTGCCGCGCTCGAACGACGCCGCCGGCCACGCCACGTCCGGGCTGATCACAAGCCGCGGGGTGGTGGCCGCCTGCTGCGCCGCGTTGGGCGGCGGCGGGAGGCGCGGGGCGGGCGGCGGGGGCGGCAGGCCCGTGACGGCGGCGGCGGCGGCCTCCTCGCCGCCCGCCAGCGACGGTTGGCGCGAGCCGAGCAGCGACGACCCGCCGAGCAGGCCGCCGCCGGGCGCGGCCGGCGCCGACGACGCGGCGTCCAGCACGAGGCCGTCGTACGCGTGGGTGTAGCTGACGGTGGTGGACAGGCGCGTGGGCGGGGGCAGGGGGACGAGCACGATGCCGGCGAGGCCGCCCGAGGGGTGGTGGTGGAGCTGCTGCTGGTACTGCTGGTGGTAATGCGGGGAGTGGGGGTGTTGGCCGCTCCCGCTCCCGCTCCCGCTCCCGCTCCCGCCGCCGCTCCCGCTCCTGCCGCCGCCGCCGCCGCTCCCGCCGCCGCTGTTGCCGCCGCCGCCCTCCCCTCCGTAAGGCTCAAAGGCGCCAACGCCTCCGCCGACGTAGCCGCCGCGGTAGACGCCGCCGCCGACGCCCGTCCCTGCGGTCGAGTTGAAGGAGCCGTCGCCGCCCTCGGCGCAAGGCGGCAGACCGGTGCCGGCCGCGCCCCCGCTGCCGCCGCCGCCGCCGCCGCCGCTGCCCGTGCGGTGCCCGGACGACGACGACCCGCCGCCGCCGCCGGCCCCCAGCACCGCCTCCTCCGAGATGGCCGCCGCGAACTGCATGCCCGGGTGCGGCGTGATGACGGCGCAGGGGCGCCCCGGGCGCGGGCGCGAGCCGCCGACGCCGCCGCCGCCGTCGCCCGAGCTGCGCCGGCCGCCGCCGCCGCCGCCGCCGGCCAGCGCGCCCATCGCCCCGCCCGACGGGAACGAGACGCGCCGCGCGCCGCCGCCTGCGTGCGTCGGCGTGTGGCCGCCGCCCCCGCTGGCGCCGTCGATGCTGCCGCTGCCCGTCGCCGCGAGCACGGACGACGCGCTGACGCGGGGCGCGTCGCGGAACGCGTCGGCCCCGCCGGGCGCCTCGAGCGCAAGCGCCGCCAGCACAGAGGCCATATCGGGGGCGGCAGCCCGCCCGCCTTGCCCGCCGCCGCCGCCGCCGGGCGGGGGCGGGTAGGGCAGCGACGGGGCCCCCGGGAAGGCCGCCGAGAGGCAGGCGGGCGGGGGCGTGCCGGGCCGGCTGCCGCCGCGGCTGGACGTGGGGTAGTGGTGGTGCTGCTGCGTAGTCGTGAAGTAGTAGGGCTGCTGCGGCTGCTGCTGCGGCTGGTGGTGGTGCTGGTATTGCTGCTGCTGCTGCTGCTGCTGCGGGTATTGCGGCGGCTGCTGCTGCTGATATTGCGGGGGCTGCTGCTGCTGCTGCTGCTGCTGCTGCTGCTGCTGATATCGCGGGGGCTGCTGCTGCTGCTGCTGGTGCTGGTGCTGGTGCTGGTGGTGGTGCTGCTGCTGCGGCGGCGGCTGCTGCTGGGCCTGCGCCGACGCAAACGCGCTCGTCGGCGGCGGCGGCCGCGGGCGCGTGGCGGCGGCAGAGGCCGGGTTGTATGCCGCGTGCTGCTGCGGCAGGGGCAGGCGGCCCGAGGCGAGGGCGTCGTTGCGCGCGTGCATCTTGGCGAAGCGCGCCTGAGTGGCGGCCCAGATGGCCGTGTCGACGCCGGCGGGCGGCAACGGCGGCGCTGCGGCCGGCGGCGGCGCCGCGGTCGACGGCCCAGCGGCGCCGGCGGCGGCAACCGGGGGGAGCGCCGACGCCGGCCTCCGCCGCTGTTGCTGCTGCTGGTTGAGCTGTTGCTGCTGCTGCTGCTGCAGCTGCTGCGCCACGTTCATGAGGCCCATGAGCGCCTTGCGCTGCGACGTGGCGTCCGACTGGTCGTCGCCCCCGAAGAAGCTCGTGCCGGCCGTGTCGTCGCCGCCTCGGTTGTCGCCGCCGCCGCCGCCCCCGCCCCCGGCCGGGCCGCCGCCGCCGCCGCTGCCGCCCCGGCCGCCGAGCGCGGCCAGCGCGCGCGCCAGCACCTCGGGCTGCAGGAGCGCCGCGGCCTCGGGCGCCCCCGCGAGCGCCGGGTCGGCGCGCAGCCGCGCCAGGAGGGACGGGTCGGCCTGCAGGCGGGCGACGAAGGGGTGGTCGCGGAGGGCCTGGGCCGCGGCAGACAGGGCGGCGGCCGGGTGGGCGCCGCCGCCGCCGCCGCCTGGCGCGGGTGCTGCCGCCGGCGTTGCCGGCGGCTGGTCGATCAGGCGTTCGTATTTTTGTTTTGGGCGTGGTGTGGGGTCAACGTGGGGTCTGTCAGCGGGCGGGGTCGGAGCGCGTGGCGTCGGCGGCGCATAGTTCGCGCGTCGGCGGGCCGGACGGCCGTCTGGCGAGCGCGCGCGGCGGGCCCGGGGAGAAGACGCCGTGTGCGAAAGCGTCTCATGGGTGCCGTCAGCATCCGGCTGCCTCTCACCTTGGCGTCTCGCCCGCGGTCCGGGAGCCTCGGGTGGCCCAGCGCGGGCGCCATCTGGTGCGGACGCGCGATCTGGTGCGGGTTCTCGGGGCTCGAGTGTCTGTGGCGTGCGTGCGCGAGAGTGGGAGTCTCTGCAACCCCCCGTGTGTTTCAAGTCGGCAAGGGGCAAGGAGGGGCTCCCTTCATCTTATTTCAAAGTATCGGACGCATCGTTGGTCATAGGGGAGGAGGCAAAAGGGGGCTCTAAATAGGGGAGGATCTGAGAAGGCAGTGTGCAAAACATGTGCCGCAAGATGTGTCAGCGTTTTGTTCTTCGTCGTCGTCAGCGTCGGCGTCGACGACGGGATCGATTGAAAGACTTGTTTCTCTCGCTCTGCACTGTCTTTCTCTCTCGGCACAAAACCACACAAACGGATTGCGTACCTCAAACACGAGCAATTCGTCCACGCCCGACCCTCCAACTCCTGCCGTCTCCCACCCCCCTGCCCCCCTGTATTGCTCTGCGCGTTCGTCAGTCCTTCGCTTCGCCCTCCTCTCTCCCCGTGCGCGCTGGTCGCGCCGGCCTCCGCCGCTTGACTGGTCGCAGCTCACCCGACAGTCCCCAGTCTTCTTGCCCGCGCGCTCGTGCGCTCGCGTCCCAGCCCTCGTTTCTGCCTTCTTGCCGCCCCAGCGCGCTCGGAAGGCGCCTCCGCCTCGCTTCTTTGCCGCCCGAAAACCGCCCGACACCTCCCAATCACCAAAAAGAAGACATGGCCGCCCCGTGGTCCGAGAACGCCGACCGCGTCGTCATAGAGTTCAAGCGCTCGAGCGCGGGAACCGCCGGCCGCGTCATCGAGCTCTCGCACGCGCCGGGCGTCCTCCCGCCGCAGCTGGCCGCCCGCGCCTTCCCGCCGGGCGCGTGGGCAAGTCTTTTGGACGACGCCTACTCGCTCGCCGCCTCGCACCCGTACGTGGGGCGTCCGGGCGCGGGGCAGGTGGCCGGGTGGGCCGGGTGCTTCTGCCTCGCCGCCGTGGTGGGGTTCGCGTCGGTCAACCCGGACGCGGGCGACTGGCCCGCCTGGCTGGCCGCGGCAGAGGCGGCCGTGGCGCGACACGCGCCGGCCTTCTCGGCGCACGGCGTGGCGCTGTCGCTCGCGCGCGCGCAGGGGAGCTATTGGATCCAGGCCGACTGCGCGCCGCTCGCGGCGGGCGGGGGCGGGGGGTGGGTGGTCGGCGGGGTGCCGGTCGCGCCGCCGCCGCCGCCGCCTCCGGGCAAGCCGGCTTATTAGGGTCGCCGCCGATCGCGGGCGGCCGGCACGATCATCGTCCGCCGCCGCCTTTTGTAATATTTCCTTCTTTGGTTGGTTCGCTTAACGCGTAAGAATAAAAAAATCCAGGGCAATGGCGCGGTAAAATTTGTGCTGCGAGGAACCGAGAAAGAGGGCTGCTACTCAAAGAACAGGCCAGCAACTCGAAAGAGGGCGACAAGGGGAGAAAAAAGCGCCGCGCGCCCCCTGATTCCCCCCCTCTCTATCCCCCCCGCCCTCCTCCCTCCTCCCGCCAGGCACCACAAACAAAACCCTTCTCAAAGGCGGCTGCGCGCCGACCCGCCCATGCCGTTCTCCCCGCTCGTCTGCGGGCCCTTGGTGATCGGCAGCTCCAGCTTGGCCGCCCCCGCGCCGCCCCACGCCAGGATGGCGCCGATGCCGCTCAGCGACACAAACCCGATCAGGGCCTCGCGGCGCGCCAGGGCGGCGCCCGCGCGGTTGAAGAACTCGGCCTGCAGCGCCGGGTAGCGGCGGTCGCCGTCCTGGCCGTACATGTCCCAGGCGCCCGTGGTGTTGGACATGTCCTGTGTTTAGTTGATCGGGTTTTGGGTTTCGGGGGGGGAGGGAGGAAAAGGGTGAGCGCGGCGGCGGCGTTGTTTTCCTTGGTCGTGGCTTTGTCGTCTCCGGCGAGGCGGCGGCGGCGGCCCCTTGTTCCCTTGTTCCCTCCTCCTCCACCCACCTGCAGGTCCACGAACTTGCCGCCCTCGCCGTACTTGGCCTGCACCTTGACGACGCTGTGTGTGTTTGTTTGTATTTTGGTGTTTGTGAAGGGCAGAGAAAAGGGGTTGGCGGATCGGGCGAGCGAGCGAGCGAGCGACCGGGCGCACGGCAACGGTCGTCGTCGGCGGCGGGTGGAAAAGAGCACGCGGAAAAAGTTGGGTCGGCCCAAACGGGATTGCGGGGCCGCTCCGTGCCCCTCGACCCCCTCCGACGGCCCTTTGGCGGCCTGAAGGACGTCCAGGAGCCAGCGCGCGCTGCGAGATCCGCGCGCGGCGCCCCGATCTCGGCGTGTCGCCGCGGGGGGGGGAAAAGGAGGGGAGGGGAGGGGAAAGGAAAAAGAGTCCCGTACCGGCTGCGGGAGGCGCGCCCGACGGGGCGGGCCGCGGCGACGTTCTTCTTCGCGAGCATCATGATGTGGGCGCGGCGGTTTTACGTGATACGGTAGAGAATGGGCGGCAACGGGATCTGCTGTTTTGTTTGCTCTCTAGTTTTGCTCTCTAGGGGGGAGAGAGGCTCTTCACCTCTCCCTCTCTCGTTCTCTCTCTCCTGCAACTTGATCGAGTGGACCCTCACCCTCCTTCTCCCCCTTCTCAGAACTTTTCTTCCCCAGAAACAAACTATACAGACGCTCGCGCCACGATGCTCCTGCACCTGCGCGCGCGCCTGTGCGCCGCCGGCCAGGGCAGGGCGGCAAGGAGGCCAGGGCGGGGCGGCGGGCGGCCAAAGCCCCTCCTTCTGCTCTCGACCACTCCGCCAGTCACCCGCCACCCCTCGCGGCCCCCTGTCCTAGAGGCGCGCGCCGCCCCCGGCCCAGGCCAAGCGGCAGGCGCCCCCGCGACCACGGTCGGCGATCAGCAGCCGTCCGAGCAAGGGCGGGGACGGGACGACGACGGCGACGACGGAGACGACGGCGCGATGGACGCGCTCGAGCTGGTGCTGCAGGTGGTTTCGTCGATGGGCGCGATCGACGCCGCTCCGTGGGACGCCGTGGCGATTGACAGCGCGGGCGGCGCCGCCCACCGCAACCCCTTTGTCTCGCACGCCTTCCTTCTGGCCCTGGAGGAGAGCGGCAGCGCCCAGCCGCGCACGGGCTGGGCGCCTCAGCACCTGCTCGTGCGCCTGCGCCGCCGGCCCGGGGCGTCGGCGGCGTCGGCGTCCCCCTCGTCCCCCTCCTCCGCCGCCGCCTCGTCCTCCTCCTCGCTCCTGCTCTCGGGCGAGGGCGCCGTCGTCGGCTGCGCCCCCGTCTACCTCAAAGGCCACAGCGCGGGCGAGTATGTGTTCGACCAGTCGTGGGCCGAGTTCCACGGGCAGCTGGGAGGGCGCTACTACCCAAAGCTGCTCTGCGGCGTGCCCTTCACCCCCGTCGAGGGGCCGCGCCTGATGGCCGGCGGCCCTGGCCTCGGCCTGCTGGCGCGCGCGCTCCTGGGCGCGCGGCGGCGGGTCGAACGGGCGGCGGCGGCGGGGCTCTCTTCGGCGCGGGGCAGCGCCTACACCCCGGAGGACGCGCGGCGCGAGGCGGCGGCCGCCGTGCGGCGGGCGCTGGCGTCGGGCCTGCGTGGCCTGGCGGAGGAGTACCGCTGCAGCGGCGCGCACGTCAATTTCCTGCCGGCGCACGAGCAGGCGGAGCTCACGAAGGCACTCGCCGGGGGCGGCGGCCCCTTTGGCGGCGGCGGCGGCGACGACGGCGACGACGCAGGCAGCGACGGAAGCGGCGGCGGCGGAAACGGCGGCGGCAACAGGGCCGGCGGCGGCTGGCGCAGCGGCGCCTTTATGCCGCGCTTTGGGTGGCAGTACCACTGGGAGAACCGCGGCTACGCCTCCTTCGCCGACTTCGAGGCCGACCTCAAGCAGTCGCGCCGCAAGTCTGTGCGGCAGGAGCGCAAGGGCGTCGCGAAGCAGGGGCTGTCGCTCCGCCGGAGGCGGGGGAGCGAGCTGTCGGCCGCAGAGTGGGACGCGTTCCACGGTTTTTATCAGGACACGGTCGACCGGCGCTGGGGCACGGCCTACCTGACGCGCGACTTCTTCGCGCGCCTGGGCGGGGAGCCGGCGCTGGCGGGGTCGGTGCTGATGGTCACGGCGCACGAATCGGGGGGCGGCGGCGGCGGGCCCGCGACGGCGCCGGGCGCCGCGCCCGCGGCCGTCTTTAGGCCGCCCTCTGCCGCGCCTCCCTCCTCCTCCTCCTTTGGCGGGAGCGTCGCCGGCGGCCTGGCCTCCCTCTTTGGCGGCGGCGGCGGCGGCAAGACGTCGCGGGGCGCCGCGTCCCTGCCCGCAGGCGGGCTCGTCGCCGGCGCCCTGAACTTCCAGGGCGGCGGCGCGCTCTACGGCCGAAACTGGGGCGCGGCGCCCGGCCGCGCCGACGCGCACCCCTTTTTGCACTTTGCCCTGTGCTACTACGAGGCGATCGAGGCGGCCATCGAGAGCGGCCTGGGCCGCGTGGAGGCCGGGGCGCAGGGCGAGCACAAGCTGCAGCGGGGCTACCTGCCCGCGCTGACCCGCTCCGCGCACCTGGTGCGGGCGGCCGACCCCGCGGGCGCGGCGCTCGAGGGCGCCGTGGCGCGCTTTCTGCGCGGCGAGGCGCGGCAGGTCTCGACGACGTGGGAGCGGCTGTCGACGCAGGCGAGCCCGTTCAAGGAGGGGACGACGGCCGAGGTGGTGTCGCGGCGGGCGCGCGAGTACCTGAGCCACGGGGGCGGGGCCGTGCCTTGGGAGTTGGCGCAGGCGGCGCAGGCGGCGTCGTCGTCGGCGTCGGCGTCCTCGTCGTCGGCGTCGGAGTCGCCGTCTTCTTCGACGGCGGGCGGCGGCAGCTCGGACGAGGGGTGATCTGTATATGCGCTCTATTTCGTACGACCAACCGTCATTGTAAGAGAGGGCGTGATCGGTGCGGGCGGGCGTCTACGCCGAGAGAGGGCGCAGGCGCCCGCCCGCCCGCCGGAAGCGGGGGGAGCCCGCCGCGCCTCTCGCCCCGTCGTTGGAGAGGCTTGCCCGCGCATGCTCGCGGCGGCGGCGGCGGCGGTCTCAAAAGACGCCCGCCCCTCTCCTCCCGAGTCTCTACAACCGCCTCCGTGTGCACCGAACAAAGACAACGACGCTGCGAAAAGCGTCCCGTTTGCTCACAAAATTCTTCTCGGAGCGGCGGAGTCAGCACCCACGCACGCAAAACCCCTCTTTCCTTTCTCTCCCATCCTTCTCTCCGTCCGCCTTGCTCCATCCCTTGGCCGGTGCTCGGCCCCCCAAACCCGTGAGGCTCTCGCAAGGGTCAAACGCACCCTCACCCGCTCAAAGCACGACGAATCAAAGCGGCGCTCGTTTTAAATGGCGGCGGCGCGGGCCGCTGCTGCGTCACCGGCGGCGCGCCCCGTCGCCGCGCGCCGCCCGCCCTCCCTTGCCCGCGGCAGGTGCCGGCCCCAGCCCCATCCCCAGCCGCCCCGCGCCGGCCCCCCGCGCGACCCGCGCCTCCCCGGGGAGGGCTTCCTCTCCTCGCCCGAGGCGGCCTGCCCCTACGCCGCCCTGGGCCTCGCGCCTGGCGCCGCCGACGCCGACGTCAAACGCGCCTTCCGCCGCCTCGCCTTGAAACACCACCCCGACGTTTCCGCCGACCCGCACGGCGCCGAGCTGCGGTTCGTGTCAATCCAGCGGGCGTACGAGCGCATCTCGGGTCGGGGGTACCACCGCAGGCGGGAGCAGGAGGAGCACGGCCTCGGGCGGCGAGAGGGCGGCGGCGGCGGCGGCGAGGAGACACCCTGGCGGGACTGGTTTTGGGAGTTTGCGGCGCGGCGGCGGCAGCGCACGTCGCAGCGGGCGCGCGAGGCGCGGGCGGCGGCGGCGGCGGCGGCGGCACCCGCGGGGCCGATGACGTGGTCGGCGGACGAGGAGGCGGAGGGAGAAGAGGGAGGGGAGGGACAGGGGGGCGAAGAGGGCGAAAAGGCGAGGGCGGCGGGGGCGGCGCCGGGCACGGGCGCGGCCGCGCCGCCGCCGCCCGCCGCGGGCACGCCCGCCGCCCGCGAGGCGCTCGTTTCGCAGCTTCAGGGGCTCAAGGCGCGCGCGGCGCGGCGCAGCGCGCGGCAGGAGGCCGCGGCCGCCGCAGCGCGGACGGCAGACGCCGCCGCTGCCGCCGCCGCCGCCGAGGCGCCGCCGCCGCCCTGGGCCGCCGCGCCCATTTTTCTGTCGCCCTCCCCCCAGCCGCCGCGTCCGGACGCCGCCGCCTCGGCCGAGGCTCACTTGCCCCCGGCCCGCGCCCCGGACCCCCCGGCCATGGCCTCCCTCGAGATCGACACGAGCGAAATGAGCGACGGAGTCAGCATGGCGCTGCGCGCGCAGCCCGGCGGCGGCGGCGACCCGGCGTCTGCAGCGGCGGCGGCGGCGGCGGCGGCGGCGCGGCGCCCCCGGTACGCGTCCACGGAGCGCAACAGGCGGCAGCTGGGGCAGCAGCTGGCGGCGCTCAAGCGGCACCACGACCTTCTTCATATGTGGGTGGACGCGCAGGGGCAGCCGGTGGCGGCGCCGCCGGGGGAGGAGCGGGAGGAGGAGGATGAGGGGCGGCCCTCGGCGGCGGCGGCGGCGCCCGAGGCGCAGGAGGCGCCCGTGCTGGTGCGGCCATGAGAGACAGGGAGCGACTTGGCGTGGCGCGTCTCCTTCGCCACCTGTTGTACATTTTTTGAAAAAGTTTGGATTCCCACCCGCCGGCCTTTGCCCCCCAAATTGCGCTTTTTGAACGATCCCAGGCGCTAAGGGTCCCCCGGAAAGCACACACACGCATGCAATCGATGGTTGCCTTTACATGGTTCTTTGAGAGATGGAAGCGCGAGGAGCGGCACGAGAATAAAAAAAAAGAGAGGCGGTCGCCGAAAGAGCGCCGGACGAAAGCGACGCGCCGACGGCCGGCGGGCGGGAAGAGGGGATGCGGCGGCGATGAGCTGCGAGCACGGTCCTGGATCGAGAGGGGGTCGCAGGCCGAGGGCTGCCGCCTCCCACCTGGACGGGACACGACAATGTATGCGGGTTTGGGGAGGGGAAGCGGCGAGCAGCAACGAAAGGAGGAAAAAGAGAGGATGGGGAGCGGGGGGGGGGGCGCGAGATCGCCGCCGGCCGCTAGCCGCCGCCCAACAGTCACAGTCAGAAATTTCCCGCCGCGCCGCCGCCGAGGATGACGCCAAAGTCGGCGTTCATAAAGGGCGAGGCGCGGGGCGCCCGGCGGGGGGCCCGAGGCTGCTCCTGCGGCGGCGGCGGCTGCTGCTGCTGGTCCGGGCCGCGCGACGAGGGCGGGCCGGCGTCGCCGCCCGAGCCCGCAGGTCCGGGCCCGGCGGGCTCCTGCTCTTGCCCCCAGCCTGCCTTTGGCGCGACGGCTGCTGCTGCTGCTGCTGCTGCTGCTGCTGCTGCTGCTGCTGCTGCCGCCGGACCCCTGCTAGGCGCGTCGCCGCCGCCGCCGCCGCCGCCGCCGCCGCCGCCGCCGCGCTCGTCAAAGCCAGCGTTGTGGACCGCGAACGGCGAGGTCATCGGCGCGCGCGACGAGCCGAGGCGCGAGGAGGTGGCCGCCGAGGCGGAGGAGCCGGCCCCGCCCGCGGCGCCGGGGGGAAGAGGCGGCGCGAGCGGCGACAGCGGCGACATGGGTCCGCCGCTGCCGCCGGCGCCGGCCGCGCCGCGGTCGGCGGCGCCGAGCGGGGAGTCGGGCGCCGCCGAGGGCGTCGACAGGTCGGAAGGGGGGCCCCAGGCGCGCTTGAACATCGCCGCCAGGGAGTGGCGGTGCGAGGGCGGGCCGTGCGCGTCCCTGGCGCCGGCGCCGCCGGGCGCGGCAAAGGGCGGCGGCCACGGCGCCGACGCCGACGACGCCACGACCACGGCGGCCGCGGCCGCCGCCTGCGCGGCCGCCTCGGACGCCAGGGCCGCCACGACCTCGGCCTCCTCCTCGAACCGCACGGCCGAGGTGGCGCTGTCGCCGCGCGCGAGCTGGAGCTGCGGCTGCAAGAGGCCGCCGTCGCCGTCGCCGCCGCCGCCGCCGCCGCCGCCGCCGCCGCCGCCGGACGGCTGCTGCTGGCGCTGGCGAAGGGGCAAAGCCGCCGCTGCCACGGCCGCCGCCGCCGCCGCCCCGGCCCCGGACGACGAGGACGACGCGCCGTGGTCGCCGCTCTGGCGCAACGAGTGCCGCTCGCCGCCGACGCCGCCGCCGCCGCGCTTGCCGCCCTTGCCGCCGCCGCGCTTGCCACCGCCCTTTTTGCCGGCAATCCAATGGACGCGCGCGCCGCCCAGGCCGCCCGGGCCGCCGCCGCCGCCGCCGCCGCCGCCGCCGCCGCCGCCGCCGCCGCCGCCGCCGCCGCCGCCGCCGCCGCCCGACCCTCCTCTTCCCCCGCCGACGCCGCCCTCCTCGACGTCGCCCCCGTCGCTGGCGCCGTCCGCCTTGGCCGACTCGGCGCCGCCGCGCCGCCGCTGTCGCGCGCGCAGGGACCAGAACGACAGGCCAAAGACGAGCAGGAGCGCGACGCTCACGCCGACGACGATGCCCGCGACGCGCGCGGCGACGATGTGCCGGCCCGTCTGGTCGCCGCCGCCCGTGCCCGGGCCCGCGCGCGAGCCGTGCACAAAGGCGCCGGTGCCGCCGCCGTCCCCCCCGGTCCCCATCCCGCCGCCGGTGCCGTCCCCCCGGCCGCCGCCGCCGCCGCCGCCGCCGCCGCTGCCGTCGCCCCGGCCGCCGCCCGTGTCGCCGCCGCCGCCAGCGGCAGACGCCTCGTCGCCGCCGCCGCCCTCGTCGACGCCGATCGGGCGCACGCCCGGCACGGACGCGGCCGCCGCGAGCAGCCGGCGCGCGGTGGCCTCGTCCGCGCGCTCGTCGCCGGGCGCGCGCGGCGCGGCCGCTGTGAGCACGTCGACCGCCATCGGCGCGCGCCGCAGCAGCAGCCGCGCGGCGGCGGCCTGCCCGGGCCTCGCGCCGCCGCCGCCGCCCGCCGCCTGGTCGCCGAGGCCGCACGCTGCGCCCAAGTCGAGCGCCAGGGGGAGCGGCGACCGCGCGCCGCCGCCGCCGCCGCCGGCCTCGGCCGCCGCCGCGTCCTCCTCCTCCGCCCGCGCCTGCTGCGCCTGCGCCTGCTGCCGGCCGCCCGAGGCGCAGGCACGGTACCAGCGGGTGATCAGGTCGCGCGCCGATTCCGGCGTGAGGCCGCCGCCGTAGAGCAGGACGAAGACGCGCTGCTGCTGGTAGGGAGACAAGGGCGGGGAGGGGGCAGTCCCGGCGGGGGAGGCGCGCGGGGCGAGGAACGGCGGCGGCGGCGGCGGCGTCGACGGCGGCGGCGCGTCTTGCTGCAGCAGGAGGCGCCGCAGCCGCGCGCGCTGCTGCTCCTGCTGCTCCTGCGGCCACGACCCGGGGCTCCCGGCGTTGGCGGCCAAGGCGTCGGCCAGCATGTCCGGCGGCATGGGCGTGGGCCCCGCGTAGATGAGCGGCTGCTCCGGCGCAAGCTGGGGCGGCGCGTTGGCCTCCGACGCGTTTCGGGCGCGGGCGCCGGCGCCCGCGGCGGCGCTCGCGCCCGCGCCCGCGCTCGCGCTCGCGCCGTCGGCCGCCGCCGTCCCCGTAGACATGAGGCGCATCAGGGCGTCGTAGTTGGCGGGCGAGATGCTCCCGCCCTGCAGCTCGAGCTCAAAGGTCACGTAGGCCTGGTCGCGGAACCGCAGGGCGCCGGGGTCGGGCGCGGCTGCCAGGATCGCCGCCCGCGCCTGCGAGAGCGGGTCAGAGGCGTCCGTCAGGGACGGCGGCGTCGCCGCCGTTCCCGCCGCCGGCGCCGCCGCCGCCCGCACCGCGCCCGACCCGGGCACCCGGTTGCCCCGGAACGAAAGCACCAGGTACTGCGCGTCAATGCCGTCCACCGTGTCTGGATCGGCCGGTGGGGCCGGCGGCAGGGTCGGCGGCTCGGCCGGCGGCGGCGACGAGGCGGCCGCGGCGGCGGTCACGGCGGCGGTCACAGCGACCGCGAGGAGCAGGAAGGTCGCCGCCCTCGCGGGTGCCCGCCGCCGCCTGCGCCCGACGCCGAGGCGCCCCATGACGTCCGACGCGGTGATGGGTCCGTGTGGGGGTCTTGCGATGCGCGTTGCGCGTGTCAAAGAGAGCAGGGGGGCGAGGGGGGGGCGTCACGCGACCATCGTCCTCCCCTTTTTCTCTTCCGGCTTCCAACAAAAACGGGGGAGGAAACGCAGGATGCGCGCGCGCGCGAATGGGTCCGAGGGGCGCGCGCGCCCAAATATGGCAGCGGTTAGATGCGGCGGATGTGCGATTGGTGGTCGTGCGCGATTGGGTCGTAACGAAAAATGATGAATTCAGAGGAGAGGGAGCAGAAGGGAAAGGGGGGGGGGGAGGCGAAGGAAGCTGGGGGCGACGAAGGGCGATCGAGCGACGCCGGCCTTGTCCGTCACCGAGGCGGGGGGCCGACTCTCTCCCCTTGGCCGCCGCCCTCCGACCCTCCCGGCCCTCCCAGACCCAAACACACGCGAGAGGGGCAGAGACAAAACACGATCCAGAAAGAGAGAGCCAAAACAACTTGACACATTAAACAACAACCGACGAAGAAAAAGCTCGAGGCTCGGCCTCCCTCTCCCGTCCGTCGTCCTTTCTTGTCTCGCTCGCTTAATTCAGCGCCGGCGGCTCCTTGCCCGACGCCACCAGCAGGCTGACCATGTCGTACACGCGCCACCCGCGCCCCCCCTCTTGGGCCAGCGCCCGCTCCGCGTCCGCCACCGCCACGCGCGCCACGTTGGCCACCGCGATGCGCGGCACCACGGGGATCAGCCAAAGCACCCGCTCGATCGCCCTGGCCTTGGCGCCGCGCGAGAGCAGGCCGGGGCGGTAGGCCGAGGCGCTCTCAAAAGCCGCCTCGCGCACGCTGTCCTCGGCCGCGCCTTTAGTCTGGCTGTAGAGCAGGGGGTGCAGGCCCACAAAGCGGGGCGCGGGAAGGGCCGAGTTGGCGCCCGAGGCCGACACCAGGCCGAAGAAGCGCGGGCGGCGCGGCTGCTGTGCTGCGCCGGCGGCGTTGGCGTTGGCGGCGCCGCCGCCGTTGGCGGCGGCGACGGCCGCGCGGACGCCTCCCAGGTCCACCCTTAGGAACGCCTCGGCGGACCCGGCGTCGCCGCGGGTGGTGCCCAGAGCGCAGAAGACAGCGTCGGCGCCCGCGAACGCGCCGGCGGGCAGGTCCTCGACGTCCGGGGCGTCGACGTGGCGCAGCTTCTTGCCGGCGGCCGCGGCGCGCTCGGGCGTCGAAAAGAGCGCGCGCGCGCCGGCGGCGGTCGACTCGGCGGCGGCGGCGGGGGCGTCGAGCGGGCGGCGGCCGACGGTCGTGACGCTGGCCCACTTGTCGCTCGCGAGGAGCTGCAGGACGATCTCGCGCCCGACGGCGCCCGTGCCGCCGACGACGACGGCCTTCATCCGAGGAAGGGCCGAAGGCGAGGGGGAGAAGGCGGAGCAGAGGGCGGACGGGAGGAAGGACGCGCAGAAGGACCTTTCGTGGGCATCCGTTGCGGATGGGACGACGAGGAGGAGGCAGGCGGAGAGCAGGAGGGTGGTGGTAGCGGCGCGTGAGAGAGACGAGAGGCGCGGGGTCATAGTTGGGCTTGCATGTGAAACAGAGGGTTTTTGGTAATGCGGTGACAGCGGCGACGGATGATGGCAGCGGCGTCGGCGGCGGCGGCGACCGGAGGGGAACGAGAAACAAACAAGGGAGGGTGGCGTCTGAACTGGTTTTCGCGGGGAGGCGGGGCGCCGCGCTCGAGCAAACGATTTACTGCACCGGCCTTCACCACCTGGCGATGGCGCCGCTCGAGAGGCCCTCCGCCTCCTCGGCGGTGCTCTCGCGGCCCAGCGCCGCGTTGCGGCCGGGGAACCGGCCCCACCGCTCGATCGCGTCGCGGTGCTGGCGCGCGGACTCTAAGCAGCGCGACGTGTTGTCGACGAGTAGGCGGGCGGCCGAGGCATTGGCGTCGCCGTCGACCGACCCTTCCGCGTTCGGCGCCGCCGCCGCCGCCGCCCGCGCGTCCGCGGCCATCTCCTCGAACAGCGCGACGCCCTCCGCCTGCGTGCCCGGGTCCTCGCTGTGCTCGAACGGCAGGAGCGCAAACAGCCGCGCCGCGGGCGCCAGCCGGCGGTACAGGCCAGCGCCGCCGCCGCCGCCGCCGCCATCGGGAGAGGGCACGGGCCCCCGCAGCAGCGCGCGCGACCAGGCCAGCGCGCGGCCGTCGAGCGCGAAGGCGCGCGCCATGCCGCGGTGGGCGTGGCGCGAGAGCTGATCCATGGCTACGACGCCGGCCAGCGCGCGCAGGGGCAAAAAGTCGCCGTCGGAGGAATGGGCGGCGGCGGCGGCGGCCAGGTCGTCCTCGAGCCAGCGGGTGCAGCACGAGGAGGAGGTGGTGGAGGAGGTGGGGTTTGCATCTGTCTGCGGTTCCTGTTGTTGGCCGCCGCCGCCGGAAAATGCCTCGATCAGCGGCAAGAAGCGCGCCCTGACCTCCTCGTCGACCGCGGCCCCGCCGTAGAACCACTTTTTGCCGGCCTCGGCCGGCCACGCGAGCGGGTCGCGCACCGCCTCGCGCCACGATTCGCCAAACCAAAACGAAAGAACCTCCTCATGGGAGGGCAGCGGCGGCGCGCTGGCGCTGGCGTTGGCCTTCGCGGCCGCCGACGACGCCATGTTGCCCGCGCTCGCCGTCGTCGTCCCCCTGCACCCGCTCCTAGCGCCGCGGACGGCGGCGGCGGCTCGCGTCAGGATCCTCGCGGCGCGGAGGATGGCGGCCAGTGTGTGCGGCGTGTGTGGCGTGTTCGGATCACGGCGAGAGGAGAGAGAGGGAAGGGAGAGTTGCGTCAACTGGGACGGATTGCCGTCCGACCAATGCGGCGGTCGTTTGCGATCGACGGAACAGGGGTAGTACGGGGCGTCGCGGGAGGGCGAGATGGATTGTTGGATCGTGTAGCCGTAGCTAGACGATCGATCACACACATGAAAGGCGAGAGGTCCCGCGACCTCAAACCTTTTCTGGTTTTCCTTCTCTTCTCGTTTCTCCTTGAAACGTCCTCCCCTATCCTTCACCTTCTCCAAGACAGACACACCCATTGAAATGCGACGCGTCATTGCCAGAGGTGCGTCGTTCTATCCCCGTGCGTGCCGCCCGCATCGTGGCACCGGCGTTTGGGAAGAAGGAGAAGCGCGAGGAGGAACCACCACCATCGCTCTCTTTTTCCTGGGGTGGTTGTCGCGGTCGCGCGAGCGCCGTGCTCTGTTGCTCCTTCCCCTACGAGAGCGCGCGCGGTGCTCTCCGATCGCCGGGTCTGAGCGCCCCCTTCGGCGAGCGCGGCGTCCGTCGGGGCCGTGTTGCCCTGAGGCGCGCGCAACATGCACACCCGTCGCCGCGCCATCGCCGCGCCCGCTCAAAAGAAACAGCGCGCTCCTCGACCGCCAATAACCAAAATCAAAAACAGGCACCGTCGCCGCCCGCGCCACCGCATCCTCCTCGCCGCTCTTTGCCCAAGCGCCCAAGCCCGCGCCCGCCCGCCTCGCGCCCGCAGCCGCCGCCTCCCCGGCCGCCGACGCCGCCGCCGCCTGCCGCCGCGCCCCCTCGTTCGCCGCCGCCGCCGCCGCCCGCCGCCCGCTCTCGTCCGCCGCCCGCGCCATGGCGACGCCCGCCGCCGCCGCCGCCCCCGCGGCCGCGCCCCCGGACGAGGCCGCTGAGGAGGCGCCCCCGCAGGCCAAGTTCCGCAAGGACTACCAGCCCCTGCCCTACAGCGTCGAGACCGTGCACCTGAATTTCGACCTGCGCGAGGAGCACAGCACCGTCACCGCCACCCTCGCGCTCGCGCCCAACGCGCGCGCCGGCGCCGCGGCCTCGGACAAGGCCGCCGCGGGCCCTCCGCCCCTCGTGCTCAACGGCCGCGCCGACATGGAGCTCGTCTCGGTGCGCGTCGACGGCGGCCCTCCGCTGGAGGCGTCCGCCTACCGGCGCGACCCGGCCCTGCTCACCCTGCTGTCCCCCCCTGCGGCGGCGTTCGAGCTCGAGGTGATCACGCGCGTGCGGCCGCAGGACAACAGCTCGCTCGAGGGCCTCTACAAGAGCGGCGGCAACTTTTCGACGCAGTGCGAGGCCGAGGGGTTCCGCGGCATCACGTTTTTCCCCGACCGGCCCGACGTCATGGCGCGCTACACCACGCGCATCGAGGCGGACGCGGAGAAGTACCCGGTGCTGCTGAGCAACGGCGACCTGGTCGAGCAGGGGAGCTGCGGCGGAGGAAAGGGCGGCGCCGAGGGCGAGGCCGCCGACGCCGACGCCGCCGGCCGCCATTTCGCCGTGTGGAAGGACCCTTTCCCCAAGCCTTGCTATCTGTTCGCGCTGGTCGCCGGCGACCTCGTCGTCAAGGAGGACGCGTTCCGCACCGCCTCCGGCCGCGACGTCGCCCTCAAGATCTTCACGCAGCCGCAGTCGATCGCGCAGGTGGGCTGGGCGATGGAATCTCTAAAGGCGAGCATGAGGTGGGACGAGGAGGCGTTTGGCCTCGAGTACGACCTCGGCATCTTTCAGATCGTGGCCGTCGACGACTTCAACATGGGCGCCATGGAGAACAAGTCGCTCAACATCTTCAACAGCCGGCTGGTCCTGGCGGACAAGGACACCTCCTCCGACGGGGACTACGGGCGCATCCAGGGGGTGGTGGGGCACGAGTACTTCCACAACTGGACGGGTGAGTCTGGTCGTTTGTTTTTCCTTTCGTCTTTTTTTTGTCGTCCTTGTTTTTGCGCGCGCTTCTTTTCGCGCTCTCTTTTCGGGGGCGTCTTTTTTTCCTTCCTTCTTCGTCCTCCTTTCTCGCCACTACCGCGCCGCGAGCGGCTCCTGCCTCGATGTTGTTGTCGCGCGGCACGGGGGCGGGCGGGCGCCCGCGGCGGTCTAAAGGCGCTGCCGCCGTCGCCACGAGCGCTCGGTTTTTTTTCCCCGGCGCTCGGTTTTTTTTCCCGCGGCGCTCTCTCTCTCGACACGACGCGAAAAAAAATACTCACGCCGCCCCCTCAAACCCCCCTTCACAAACAACCCCCTCTTGCCTCCCCAAACCCAACCCAACCAGGCAACCGCGTCACGTGCCGCGACTGGTTCCAGCTCACCCTCAAGGAGGGCCTGACCGTCTACCGCGACCAGGAGTTCTCCGCCGACCTCAACTCGCGGGCGGTGAAGCGGATCGAGGACGCCGCGCGCGTGCGCGCCGCGCAGTTTTCGGAGGACAGCGGCCCCATGGCGCACCCGGTCCGGCCCGACAGTTACATCAAGATGGACAACTTCTACACGGTGACGGTGTACGAGAAGGGCGCGGAGGTGGTGCGGCTGTACGAGACGATCCTCGGGAAAAAGGGGTTCCGCCGCGGCATGGATCTCTACTTCGCGCGGCACGACGGCGCCGCCGTCACGTGCGACGACTTTTTGAACGCCATGGCCGACGCCAACCCGGGCGCCGACGGCAAGCCGGCCGACCTGTTCGGCGTGGCGGCGTGGTACGGCCAGGCGGGAACGCCCCGGCTGACGGTGTCGACGCGCTACGACGCGGCCAAGCGCACGTTTGAGATCGTCGCCAAGCAGGCGACGCCGCCGACGCCGGGCCAGGCGGAAAAGGGGCCGGTGATGATTCCTCTGCGGGTGGGGCTGCTCGGCCCGGACGGCGCCGACCTGCCGCTCACCCTGGCCTCGGGGCGCGCCGCGTCTCCCGACGACGGCGACGCGGTCGACGCGTCGAGCAAGCAGACGTCGGCCGTCCTGCTGTGCGACCAGGCGGAGAGCGCCTTTGTGTTTTCGGGCGTGGAGAGCGAGCCCGTGGCGTCGCTGCTGCGCGGCTTCTCTGCGCCGGTCAAAATGGCCGTCGAGGGGCAGACGGACGCGCAGCTGGTGTTCCTGTTCGCGCACGACTCGGACCCCTTCGTGCGCTGGGACGCCGGGCAGCGCCTGGCGCTCAAGCTGATGGAGCGGCTGTACCACGCGGTCGCGGCAGGGGCCGCTTCTGCCGCCAACGGCAACGGCGCCGGCGCCGCCGCCGGCAACGGCGCCGGCAACGGCAGCGCCGCCGCCGCGCCCGACGCCAACGCCATCGCCGCCGACGAGGCCCTCCTCTCCGAGCGCTGCGCCGCCGCCGGCGGCGTGCCCGACCAGCTGGTCGACGCTTTCCGCGCCACCCTCGCCGACGCCCGCATGGACGGCATGTTCCGCGCGTTCGCCGTCTCGCTGCCCTCTCTTGCAGAGTTTGTCGACGCGGCCGGCGGCTCCGGCGCCGCCGGCGCCGACGGCGCGGGCGGTGGCGGCGCCAACCCCTTACTGTGCCACGCCGTGCGCCACTACGTCAACGCGCAGCTGGCCCAGCGCCTGCGGCCCGAGCTCGAGGCGCTGGTCGCGGCCAACGACGACGCCCCCGGGACTGACTACGTGTTCGACGCGCCGAGCGCCGCGCGCCGCGCGCTCAAAAACAAGGCGCTCGGCCTGCTGTCCTGCCTCCCCGGCCCCCCTCCCGAGGTCACCGCCGACTTGCTCGCCCGCTTTCGCGGCGCGACCAACATGACCGACCGCATCGGCGCGCTCGCGTGCCTGGCCGACACCCCTGGTGCCGCGCGCGACGCGGCCCTCGACGAGTTTTGGCGCGCCAACGAGGGCAAGCCGCTAAACCTGCTCAAATGGCTGGCGGTGCAGGCCGGCAGCGGCGTGCCGGGCAACGCCGATGCGGTGCAGAAGCTGTCCGAGTCGCACCCGGCCTTCGTGGTGACCAACCCCAACTGCTGCTACTCCCTCTACTTGGGCTTTGCGCGCTCGGCGCCCAACTTCCACGCCGCGGACGGGAGCGGGTACGCCTTTTTGGCCGACGCCGTGATCCGCGTGGACAAGATCAACAGCCAAGTGGCGAGCCGTCTTGTCGGCGCCTTCACCTCGTTCCGCCAGTACGATCCGGCCCGCCGGTCCTTGCTGGTGCGCGAGCTGGGGCGCATCGCGGCGAGCCGGCCGAGCGCCAACGTGTACGAGATCGTGAGCAAGTCGCTGGAGACGGCCAAGGCGGCGGGGATCACGGAGTAAAGGAGGGGGGGGTGGTTTGGATATCATCATCGCGAGACGGATATCACGAGACGGATTATCACGAGACATTTTTTTTGCACTAATACCGTCTCCGACAAAAAAATTCTCGAGACGTCTCGAGACGGAGACATTTTTTTTTGCAAAAAAATTCTTCTCTTTTCGGGTCCCCAAGAGGTGGCCCCTTTTGCAGATGCGGCCGCAACCCACAAAAGCACAGATCACACACGCGCATGTGTCACAATACGTGTAACCCACGAAACAGACATCGGGCATTCCGCTCTCTCTCGCTCAACAAGGTCGAGTCAACCTCTCTTTGCAAAAGACCACAAGGAACGAGACGACGCCGCGACCGCGGCGATGGCAGCGCGGCGGCGGCGAGCAAAAAACAAACAGAGCCTCGCCCAGAGCGCGCGAAGAGATCCCGGCGCCCATCCTCATTCAGGCGGCGGGCAGGACCAACCCGGGCCCCTGCGCGTCCGTGCGCCGCCGCGCCCGCGCGCCCGCCGCCGCCGCCCGCCCGAGCACGCCCGCCTCCCCGCCGTCGTCCCCAGCAACCGCCGCCGCCCTCCCGTCGTCGCCCGCGGGCGGCGGCGGCGGCGGCGGCGCCAGCAGCCGCGCGGCGGCGTGCTGCGCCCTGGCTCGCGCCGAATGGTCGGCCAGGTCCTCTGCGTCCCAGGGGTAGCGGATCCACGCGTCGGGGATGTAGCACGCGGCGAAAAAGCGCCCCGTCATGATGACGCTGTCGGGCAAGCACGCCGCGCTTGGCGCGCTTCTTGTTTGTGCGCGACGAAGCAGCCGGCCCTCCATTGTGCGCCAGGAGGGGGGGCGGGACGGCGGCGGCCGTCGTGTGCGGCGGCGGCCGCGTCGCGCAGGCGGCCGCAGGCGGCGCGCTTTGCGCGCGGCGTCGGCCTCGAGCTCGGCGCAGCAGGCGGCGAGCGTCGCGCGGCTGTCGTCGACCTCGTTCGACGAGCAGGACCCCCACGCCCTCGCTGCCCCTGCAGCGAGAGCGTGGGGACGGGCCCGCTCACCGGCGTCGGCGGGACGGCGCCGGTGGGTTTTTTGCTGCTTCCGGCCGGGAGCCCGCCTTGAAAGACGTACTCGCGGGAGTCTCGGATGCGTGCTCGATTGTTTGTCTGGGCACGGGCTGGGAGGCGAGGGGGGCCGGCGGGCGGCACTCGAAACAGCGGAAGAAACGGGGGAACGTGACTCGAGGCGTGACTGATGTTTCGACGGGGAAGGCGCGCGGTCGAGCGTTTGATTGAACAAGGATGGCGGATTGAAAGTCTGCGGGGAAAGGGGTAAGGTTTTTGCGTGGGAGCTTTGCGGCGGCGGCGTTTCGTATGGCGGCCGGGTGGAACGACAGCGGACTCACGCGCGGCCGAGGCCGGGGGGCCGAGGCCGCGGGGCCGGCGGTGGCGGCGGCGGCGGCGGCGGCGGTGGCGGCCGTCGTCGCCTCCGGCGCCTCGACCGAGGCGGCGGCCAAGGCGGCGGTGCCCGAGGTGGTGGCCGCGCCCGCGCCGACGGCCGCGCCCGCGCCGACGGCGGCGGAGGCGGCGGGGGCGGCGACTCAACGGCGACTCGACGGCCCCCGAGCATATCGTTTTTACACCTCTGCTCCGATCATGCTTCTGCACCACCACCCCGCCCGCGCCGCGCCAGGTACCCCTCGAGCGCCGCCTTGCCCTCGGCGTCGCCCTCCCGCTCGAGCGCCTTCAGCAGCCGCGCGTCGCGCAGCTGCCGCGCCGCCTGCCGCCCGGGCATCGCCGCGCGCAGCGGCCAGTCCGCGGGCGCGCTCGCCGCCGGCCCCGCGCCCGCGCCGCCGGCGCCGGCAGTCGTCCTCCTCCTGCCCGCCCCCCCCGTCGCCTTGGCATAGTCGTCCGACAGCGGGTCCGAGTCGCCAAACAGCGGGTGCGGCTCGAGCGCCAGCGCGCGCTCGGCGGCGTCGGCCTCCCCGCGCGCGTCCTCGCCCGCGAGCGCGCGCTCGCGCAGCGAAAAGGGCAGGGCAGCCTCCACGCGCCGCCGCTCGGCCGCCGGCGACCGCGCCGCCGCCTCGCGCGCGGCCGCCGCGCGCCGCGCCTCGGCCTGCCGCGCGCCCTCGCGGGCCACGCCCTCGAGGACCGAGAGGGCCGCGTCGCGCCCGACGGGGTCCAGCGGCAGCGCGACGGCCGCCAGCGACGGGTACTCGAGCAGCGGGCGCGGCAGGTCGGGAAGGGGCAGCGGGCGCGCCGGCAATTCCCCGCCGCTCTCTCCGTCGCCGCCGGCCATGCCTGCCGCCCGCAGCTGCCGCCCGGCTGACACCACGCGCGCCCGGTCCTCCGACCGCGCCCAGATGGCCTTGAGCATGGGCGGCGGCTCGCTGCCCATCAGCGTCCGGAAGTTGGGCACCCAAGACCACGCCCACGGCGCGCCCTGGCACTCGGGGCACGGCACCGTGCCCGCCGCCGCCGCAAATGCGTGCGGCTTGGCGCCGCCGCGCGCGGCCGCCTCGAGGTTCTGCGCCAGCTTGGCCTGCGCGCGGATCTCGGCCGCGAGCTCGGCGGGCGTGGCCAGGAAGGCGCGCGCGGAGGGGTCGCCCCCGCCCCCGCCGCGGCCGCTGCCGTCCCAGGGCGGCAGGTCGCCGGGCATGGCGCGCGCCAGCGACGGCGCCGTCGCGGGGTCAAGCTCGGGCGGCAGCAGCGAGGCGCCCTGCTCGTCGCCCTGCTCGCCGGCGGCGAGCGCGCGCACGCGCCACAGGTTCTCGGCCGTCGTCTTGGACGGGTCGATCAGGTCGAAGGGCAGGACGTCGCCCGTCGCGTAGGGGTGGCCGCCGAACCGCTTTAGCATGGCGGCCAGGCGCGACGCCGCGCCCTTGCCGTAACGCTCGGCGGCCGCTCGGCCGCTCGGTCCGTCGTCCCATGGCGACCCCTTGGCCGGCGGCCCGGCCTGGTCGTCCCCGTAAAAGTAGTCGTGCTCGGGCGAGTCGACCTGCCGCTGCTTCTTCTCGACGGCGGTCTCGTGCCACTCGTCCATCAGGGGGCCCAAGCTGCGGTCGTAGTAGCTCGCCACGCGCTCCCAGGCGCGCCAGCGGTCGGCCCAGCCGCCCTCGTCGTCCCAGGGCAGGAAGTCGCCGCAGTGGCGGCACGGCTCGTCGTCGTCGTCCGCCTGCCCCTGCCCCTGCCCTTGCCGGCCGTCCGAGGGGGAGGAGGTGGCGAGGGCGGCGGCGAGGGCGGCCGCGCCGCCGCCGGACAGGAGCGGGGAGGCGGAGGAGGAGGAGGGGGAGGAGGCGGACCGGGCGGCGGCGGCGGCCGACGCGGCGGGCGACGACGCGGCGCCGCCGAACGCCGCCAGCGCCGCCGACCCGCCCGCCTGCCCGTCCCCCGCCCCGGCCCCCGCCAGCATAAGCGCCGGGTCCGGCCCCAGGAACCGCATGCGCCCCGCCGCGCTGCGCAGCTTGGCGCCCCGGCAGTGCGGGCACGTCAGCGCGCCGTGCCCGTCGCACGCGGCGCACCGGTGCAGCAGCAGCGGCGGCCACGCGCGGCCCGCGTGCTCCAAGGCCGTGTAGCCCTGGGCGATCCAGATGACCTTCTGGACCCACCAGGTGACCTCGCGCTCGGGCACGGCGCGCATGAGGTCGATGTACGAGTCGCCGTCAAAGACCTTGGAGTTGAACTGGCCCATGGTGGCGTTTTCTTTTTTACTAGGTTGGCCCCGTCAAGGGCAGGGAGGGGGGGAGCGCGCGCGCGTCGGCGTTGGCGTCGGCGTCGGCGTCGGCGTCAGCGGGTGAACAATCCGCTCGGGGCAGTGTGTCCGCACGCGCGCCCTGCCTGCCCGCCCGTGCGACTGGGGAGGGCGGCGACCTCCTCGCGATCACGCGCGCGCGCGTCGGGCCGCGTCGTCAAGAGGGGGGGAGCGGCGGCCTGAGTGTCTCCCCGTCTGTCGTCGTCGCCCGCACGACGTCTGCTGCGCGCGCCCCACGGGTTCGATGATGGATGAGGAGAGGGGGGATCGGGGATGATTGCGGTGGATGTTGTTTTGAGCTGCTGTTTCGAGCGTGGGATAGAGTGGGGCGAGTGGACATGTCGTCGCTTCATACCTCCTCTTTCTGCCCCAAATACGCCCGCCCCCGTTGCACCCGTGCCCGTACCCTTTTCCTTTCTCAACCCCCGTTTCCACTCCAATCGCCAACTAGCACGATGGGTACGTGTCCCAGTGTTTGATCACTCGATCCGCTGACAGAGGCGGACACCTCAAAGGAGGAGGGGCGGGCGGGCGCGGCAGCAGCAAGCTCGGGGGCCGGCAGCAGCAAGGGGACGCGCGCGCCCGCGCCCGCGCCTTGCTCTCCGTCTCAAACGACGCTGCTGCGGGTGCTGCAGCTGCCCGCGGATCCGTGACCGGACGCGCGTTCTCTTGAGAGAGAGAGGAGAGGCGTTCGGCGTCGGCAGCAATCATCGCAGCAAGGAGAGGCGGCAGCAAGGAGAGACGACGCGCCCCTCTTCTCTCTCGATCGATGGCGCTGAAGAGACGCCTCGTGCCGACACACTTGGCGCTGATCATCCTCATCATCGTCAACGTCGGGATGGCGTTGCATTAGCAAAGGCGTGGTCGTCGTCGTCGCGCGGGAAAGGAGAGGAGCAGGCGAAAACTCACCTCTTTCCTCGATCGCGCCCCTCACACACACACATCATCATCCAAACCAACAGCCAAGGTCAAGGCGTACGAGCTCCGGGAGAAGACCAAGTCGGAGCTCCTGAGCCAGGTGAGTTTGCCATCGGTTCTTTCGCGCGACGCGCGGCACGGCGCGAAGCGACGCGCGCCGGCCGACGGCAACGAGCCCCCTCACCCGCAAGAAAACCAAAACCCTCAAGACCCAAAACAAACCACAGCTCAAGGAGCTGCGCCAGGAGCTGGCCGCCCTCCGCGTCGCCAAGGTCACCGGCGGCGCCCCCAACAAGCTCAGCAAGATCAAGGGCGTGCGCAAGGCCGTCGCGCGCGTGCTGACCGTCTACCGCCACAACGTCGTCGGCTCGCTCCGCAAGAAGACGGCCGACGACGCCGCCAGCCGCAAGGGCAAGGCGCTGCTGCCGCTCGACCTGCGCCCGAAGAAGACGCGCGCCATCCGCAAGGCGCTGAGCAAGGAGCAGCGGGGCAAGGTGCTGGTCAAGACCGCGAAGAAGGCGGCGGCGTTCCCGCGCCGCACGTACGCGCTCAAGGCGTAGGTCCGTAGGACTGATCGCACGGCCTCTTGGCGCTCTTTCGGCGGCCGGCCTTTCTTCGGCCGGCCTTGTTTGACAGGCGGCGGTTTGTGTTTCGGGCGGGGCGCCTCCTTTTTCTTTTCGACGAAGCGGTGAGGCGGGTGAGCCCCCGGGCCGCGAGCGCGGCTTTCTCTTCCTCGCAATCGTTCTTCGAGCACGGGGGGAAAGGCGAGAGAGAGGGCGACCCCACTTGGTGTTTTGTGTGAAGAGGACAGTTTTTGACGACACGCCCCAGTGCCACTACTAGAGGGGGGCCGCCCCTGGCCCCACGCGCGCACCTCCTAGAAAGACGAAGCCGTCGACGACGCCGACGACGACACGCCCCACGCCACCGCCGCGCAAAAGTAGGCCAGGTAGAAGAGGCGCGAGAACGTCGCAAACCAGGGCGGCAGCCGCCCGCCGCCGCATGCGCGGCCCGCGGCGACGGCGGCGGCGGCGTGGACCACGAGGCAGCCGCAGCCGAGCGCGACCTCGGGCGTGAGGGCGACGGGGACCCAGTCGGTGAGCTCGGACGGAGGCGAAGGACCGGCGGCAGGACCGCCAGCGCTGCCGCCAGCGCCGCCCGCTGCCGCCGCGTCGGCCGCCGCCGCCGCCGCCGCCCGCCCGAGCTTTGCAAACCGCCCGGAGAACCCGAGCGCCATCGAGATGAGCACGTTGAACAGCGGGCCCGCGAAGCAGGCCGTGATGGCCGTGCTGCCCGCCCCCGCGCGCGCTAGCGCCGCGTTGCCGAAGTAGTCGCCGAGCGAGTTGCCCCACGCCAGCAGCGTCAGGCCGACCACGCCCTGCGGCAGGCCGGCCAGCCCTGCGGCCAGCGCCAGCACGGCGACGGCCTGGCCCGCGGCGGCGTCGATCCAGGCGGCGGCCGCGGCGAAGCCGGCGAGGGCGAGGGCCGCGGGGACGGCGCGGCGGAGCCAGGGGGGGCCGGCGCCCGGGGCCGAGGCGGGGAGGGAAGCGGCGGACGAGGACGAGGACGACGAGGACGACCGAGCGCGCCCCCGCCGCTGCCCGCTGCCGCCGCCGTTTTCGCCGCCGCCGTTCTCGCCGCCGCCGCCGCCATCGAGCAGCGTCGCATACTCGTCGTCGGCCCCGCCGCCAAACCCGGCCGTCGCCGGCATCGGCAGCGCGGGCGGCGCCTCCGGGCTGCCGGCCGTGTACGCCGCCAGGCCCCACGCCGAAAGCAGGCCCGCCGCCAGAGCGCCCGACCAGACCCACGCGCTACCGCCGGCGCCCAAGTAGGCCGCCATCCACAGCGGGAATCCGACGGCCGATGTCAGGAGCCACCCGCGGCTGTACCCCGGTCCCGGGTCGGCGAGGGGTATGGTCGCGCGCTGCGAGAGGTAGGTCGACAGCAGCATGGGGAGCGTGAGCGCGCGGAACAGGCGCTGCGCGCCGCTGGTGGCGGAGGGGTCGTCCCACTCGTCGGAGGCGCCGTGGGTGGCGGCGCGGCGCGCGCGGGCGTAGAGGCGCGCACTCCAATCGCGCGGGAGCCAGGCCGAGACCCGAGAGAGGAGCAGGGCAGGGGCGGGGCCGGAAAAGGACGAGGCCGTCGCGTCGCGCGGCGGCGGCGCGTCGGCGCCAAAGAGCAGGCGGCGGAGGGCGGTGAGCGAGGTCGGCGGGAAGTCTGGCGGCGGCTGCTGCTGCTGCTGCTCCGGCGCGTCCTCGTCCGGGGGATGATGGAGGCGGTCGGGGCCTTCTTGGGCAGCGGTAGCAGCAGCGCCCGCCGCTCGGGATGGGAGGCGCCGGGGGGACAGGCCGGCGTCGCCGCCGCCGGCTTGGCCTCCGCCGCCGCCGCCGCCCGGCTGTGACGGGACGCCCCCCGCCTCCCCTCCTTCTCCTTCTCCTCCTTCGGCCTGGGGCGGCTCGTACGGCGCGCCCGCGCCGGACGCCTCCTCATCCCCGCCGACGCCGCCCTCATGCTGCTGCCTCTGCCGCTGCTGCCGCCGGTCCCTGCGCCGCTCGCGCCGCCGCTGCTCGCGCCGCGCGGCGGTCGCCTCTATTGCAGAGGCGTCGCCGCCGCCGCCGTCGTCGGCCAGGTCTGCCCACACGAGCTGGCGGTAGGTGAGCGGGTCGACGTAGCCGTGGTGGTGGCCGGGGTGGTGGTGGGAGGATGGCGGGCCCCCGCTCCCGGCGCGCCGCGGGGCGGCGGCCGGCGGCGGCGGAGCGCGCAGGGTCGGCGGCGGCGCGGCCGCCGCCGCCGACGGCCCTTCGGCCGTGGCCCAGGGCGCGCCGCCGCCGTTCCCGCCCGCCGCGGAGGGCGGCAGCAGCAGGAGCGCCGGCTCGTCGTCGATGCCCGCGTCGTCCATGGCGCCGTGTCGCCTCCTGCCCGGCGGGAGGTTCCCCGCGACGCCGCCGGCCGACCCGAAACCAAACCCCCTGCCGCCAGAGGCGCCGCCCGCGCACGTCGCCTCGCCGCCGCCGCCGCCGCCGCCGCCGCCGCCGCCGCCGACCCGCTCCCTCAGCGACAGCAGCGACCGCCGCACCTGCTCCGTGTCCGGCCGCCCCGCGGCGTGCCACTCGTCGCCGGCGAACACCCACGCCACGTACAGGGCGTACAGCGCCACGGACCACGCCACGTACCCGCGCCCGACGCGCCCGGACAGCAGCGCCAGCGCCAAACCCAGCACGGCCGCCGAAAACACGCCGGCGTCGCGCACCATGGCTCCCGCGCACCTCACGCCCCCCGCCCGCCCCCCGCCGCGGGCCGACGCCGACGACGACGCGATCGCGATCACCTGCGCGCCCACCACGCACTGCACGAACATGGCCCCGCCCGTGATGGCGCCCGCGGCCAACAGATACTCGCCCCGGCGGATGGCGGAAGCATTTGCTGACAGGTCTGGCGCGCCGTTGCCGAGCGCGACAAACGTGACGCCCGCAAAGCGCGGGCGCATCTTGGGGATGGACTGGGCGACGCACGCCATGATGGGCGAAAAGTAGCGCTCGGCCGTGTCGCCCAGCAGCGCGAAAAAGAGCGGAAGGCAGGCGAGCGCCAGCGCGACGTACAGCCGGCGGCAGAAGGCGGCAAACAGCGGCGGGCCGGGCGCGAGCGCGGCGCCGCACCAGTAGCCCCGGGCGTAGGGGAAGGCCGCGCCGTCGTCGAGGTCGGCGCAGTGCGCGCGGAAAAAGTCGCAGCGGTCGCGCGGGGTGCCGGGCATGGTGGGCAGCTGGTCGCACGAGGGCGGCGGCTGCTGCGGCGGCGGCGGGGTTGGTGGCCCGGGCAAGGGCGCCGGCGGCGGCGCGTCGGGCGCGTCGCCGCTGTCGCCGCTGTCGCCGCCGCCGCCGGCGTCGGGCTTGGGCGGTGGAGCCGGCGGCTCCTGGGCGGACGCCAGCGCCGTGGCGAGCACGACCGCGACGATCAGCAGGGCCGTCGCGGCCGGGCGCCCGATCGGCGGGCGTCGACGCGCCATCGTTTCGGGACAGGGAGGGAGCGAAAGCAAACAGACAAATTCAGACGCCCTAGAGGGGCGCGTGGGTGCGCGCGCGCGTTGTTGGTATGATCATTGCGTGTGTGCGAAGTCACACATGCGGGAGAGACGTGTGTGAGTGTTCGACGGAGCTCGTGCTCCCTGTTGCCCGGCTCGCCTCTCCTCTGACCTGCTTTTCTTTCTTCGCCTTCTTACAAACGCCCCTTCTCCGCACACTGGTACTCTTTCACCACTCTTCACAACACGGACCCGCACCACCGCCACACTACAACTACAACCAGCATCAAGGAACACGCAGCACGAACGGCTGCTCGTCGAAACAAAACACCCCAAACTTCGTCACCTCCTCTCCTTCAAACGCCACTCCTGATCGACCACGACCGCCCCTCCCTCCAGAACACTCACCCGAGCAATCGCGGTACACGGGGATGGTGACTGCGACGCCCGGCGTCCTCCTGAAAACGTGCGTGCGCGACAGTGGGCACTCGCTTTGCTGTCTCGACGCGACGCGCGCTGCCGTGTCGCCCGACGCCCGACGCCGGACGCCGGACGCGCGCTCACACCAAGCCCCGCCGCCCCGCGCTCCCGTTCGATCGAAACACACAAAAACAAAAAACAGCGACATCCCGATCGTGCAGTACCTAAAGCACCTGAACGAGAAGCAGGCGCCCATGTGAGTGTCGAGCCCCATTTAGATGCGCGCTTGTTGGCACCAAAGAACAAGGGGCCAACTCACACGCCGCCCTCCCCCCCCCCC
>Ga0209390_10002509_pt1 | contig 31952 bp, 39 predicted proteins | sample BON01_FD_187212 | JGI IMG/M metagenome (GOLD analysis project Ga0209390, IMG submission 187212) | Freshwater microbial communities from Lake Bonney liftoff mats and glacier meltwater in Antarctica - BON-01 (SPAdes) (version 2) | ecosystem: Environmental > Aquatic > Freshwater > Ice > Glacier...
AGGATTCGCGGACGAGGTGGGCAGGCGGGGAGTTGCGGTTGGGCACGGTGTCCACATACATGGTTGGTAACCTGCGATATCTGATCTACAAGTCAACGATTAAATGCACATTTACATGGCTACAAATGAGCAGTTGTTTTGAGGAATGGAGGCACAATCAATTGCAAATCAGCGAGTTATCGACGGATTAAGGGTGGAAGTTCCGGTTAGCCCATGAGGACAAGCTGTTCCAAGGAGCCTTCGTGGCATCGCTCAGCATTCCATGGGGCGAGACAAAGGACGACAGCGACCTCGGCGGCTATCACCTAGTCTGGGCGCGGGACATGGTGCAGACGGCCACCGCGCTGCTCGCCTGCGGGCAGGTGGAATCTCCCCTCCGCGCCCTCATCTGGCTGGCCTGCGTACAGGAAGATGACGGCAGCGTGCCCCAAAACAGCTTCATCAATGGCGAGCCCTATTGGCCCGGGATTCAGCTCGATGAAGTCGCCGCTCCGGTCCTGCTCGCATGGCGCCTGCGGGAGGCCAAAGCGCTTCGTCAGTTCGATCCGTGGTCTCTGGTATCGCAGGCCTCACGGTTTCTGATCCTCCACGGGCCCGTTACCGCCCAAGAACGCTGGGAGGAAAATTCCGGCTACTCGCCCTCCACCCTGGCGACGGTCATTGCCGCCCTCGTTTGCACCGCTGATTTCGCATCCGACCGAAAGGAAAAATCAACTGCCGGTTTTCTGCTAGATTACGCCGATTGGCTTGCGTCCCACTTGGAGGATTGGATGGTCACAAGCTGTGGGGAATTGGTCGAAGGCATGCCCCGCCATTATCTCCGCATCACTCCAGCAGACCCAAAAAAAAACCACGCCACGGCCGCCCCGGACACTGCGGAAATCCAGATCGCCAACGGTGGTGGCAGTCATCCTGCCCGTAATGTCATCGGTGGTGATTTCCTCCATCTCGTCCGCATCGGCGTGCGCCCTGCGGATGATCCCGACATCCTCGCTTCCATCGCAGTGATGGATCGGATCATCAAACGTGATTTGCCCCAAGGTCCCGGTTGGCGGCGTTACAACCACGACGGCTACGGCCAAAAGCCCGACGGAGAAGCCTTCGATGGCACCGGAGAAGGCCGCTGCTGGCCCATTCTCACCGGCGAGCGCGCCCACTACGAACTCGCGGCAGGTCGCGATCCCGTGCCATTCATCAGGGCGATGGAAGAATTCGCCAACGTGGGCGGCATGCTCCCGGAACAACTCTGGGACGCCGCCGATCTTCCCGATGGAAGCATGAAAGGCGGCGGCCCAACCGGAGCCGCGATGCCGCTTTGTTGGTCGCACGCCGAGTATGTCTCACTCGTCCGCAGCCATCGCGATGGCAGGTGTTTCGACCGGATCGATTCGGTGCATCAGCGATACGCGAAAAAGAAATCCCGCAGCACGGTGGAGATCTGGACATTCGCCCACCGGCTCCCCCGCATCGCCACCGGAAAAACCCTGCGCCTCGTCCTCGAAGCCGATGCTCTCGTCTCCTGGACCGCCGATGATTGGGCCACCACCCATGAAGTGGCAGCCACGCGGATCGACTCCCTGGATCTATGGTTTGCCGATCTGCCGGTGAAAAAACATCCCGAGGCGATCAAGATCGAATTCACCTTCTTCTGGAACGAAGCCCAGCGCTGGGAAGGCAGCAACGAGTCCGTGGTGCTCGGCATTCCGAAGTAGCTTTCGCGGAATTCTCTAGTGGAATTCCGTGCTCCTGAACCCGACAGCCTGACCCACCTCGCTGAAGGTTGATTTCTTGATTGCCCAATGTATGAAATAAAACGGTTCGGAAGCATGCGGTAGCATTGCCAACCGGGGCGGAATGCATGCGTTCATTCCTTGATGCGGTAGCCGCTGTCCTCGACGGCTTCGCTGAGGAGTTCGCGTGTGAGTCTCCGGTCTTCCGTTGGCAGAACGATGGCGCGTTTCGTTTTGTAATCCACGGTAGCTCTCGCCACGCCGGGGAGGGTAGAGAGCTTTTTCTGGAGAGTAATGGCGCAGGCTTCGCAGGTCATTCCCCGGATGCGGAGCGTGATGGCTGCGGATGTCCATGTCTCCTCGATCGCGGCACCACCACCAGAAGCGATTATGAAACCGTGGTAGTTTGGAAAGAGGGCGAACGCGGCGATGAAAACGGTGGCGATCCAGAGCATGGCACGTTGGAAGCCGCGCAGTCGCGGGTTCAGGACGGCGCAGGTGCTGCCCGGTAGACATGGCACCTTGCGGAAGTAGGAGAGGTAGAATCCCAAGGCCAGCAGGACGATGGCACCCGTCAGAAACCATGGACGCCAAGTCTCGAAAAAACCTGCGACCCCAGCTGCGGACACGCCAAAGGCGAGCAGAAGGAGTGGCAACCAGCAGCAGGCGGAGGAAAACACCGACGAAATGACCGCCCCGAATGTCGCCCACGCACCGAGGGGAGACCGCAGGCTTCGCTCGGGTGAGGCAGGTTGACTGTCGGGAATCGAGCAGCAGTCGGGTTCATCTGCCGTTTGCAACTGTGGGGAAAGTTTTCCCGAACGGGCTTGCGCAGCTTTGACAAAACGGGTGACGGTGCCGAGGCAGCACGATCCCATGGGGTTCTTCGTCTCGCACCAGCAGGCGATTTTCATCCGCGTTCTGATGTCATCGACTACGCCGGTCCGGCCGGTGCCGACGATGTCGTCCTCGATTTCCTCGACGCTATGGTGGAAACAATAACAGACCGGACGCGGAGCGGCGGTTTCTTTGATGCCGACGCGAACCGTCAGCGCCTGCTTCTCGAACAAGGCCGAACCGGTTTCTTCAAAATAGACCACCGGGCAGGTGGGAGTCTGGCAGAAGCGCCAAGACTGATCTTCAATGTTGCCGGCCACATCGAGTGTTTCCTTGAGGAGCAGAGCCTGCAGAGTGATGGGCTTGACCGCTTTTCCTTCATGATCACAACGCGGGCAGCTTACCGTGGACTGGGTTGATTTTCTCATGGCACAAGCCTACACCTTGAAGCATGGTATAAGGTCAAAAGGAATTTTTTGGATCCTATGAGAATCGGAGAACTTGCAAAGAAAACGAAGGTGAGCACGCAAACGATCCGCTTTTACGAGCGGGCAGGTTTGCTTTCCAAGCCATCGCGCCGGACGAATGGGTATCGCGACTACAGCCCGAAAGCAGTTGGCGAGATCGCTTTCGTGAAGGAATGCCAGAATGCAGGATTCACTCTCAAAGAGATTGAGTTGTTCGGTGGTTTGGATCCGGAGGGTTCCAACGTTTGTTCGGAAATGGGGAGCTTGCTTCGCCGCAAAGCTGCGGCGGTTGAGCACAAGATTACCGGGCTCGTACGAGCGCGGAAATTGCTCGCCGAGATGCAGGCCCACTGCGATGGCGCGCCCGGCACGGCTTGTCCTGTGCTGGAATCCTTGCGCGGAGTGGGCTGATCCGAGGAAAGATACGCACCCTTTCCCCGCCCTTCGGTCTGATACAACCGCGGTTTCAGGAGCTCCCCACAGAAACCCCTCGCACCACCACCCATCCGCGCCACCTTCCTGCCATGAAACAGATGTTCCTCCTTGCCGCCGCGTCTGCCGTGCTCCTCGCGGGCTGCGCCGGCTTCCGCAACCCGCTGGCCGCGACCTCCGGCCCGTCCTCCACCCACCCGGACATACTCAGGCAGCAGATCTTCCTCGACTCGGAAAACTTCGGTCCCGGCGTCGTCGATGGCCGCCTCGGCGAATTCACCCGCAAAGCCATGGCGAACTACCGCCAGGCCAACTCCCTCCCCCCGGAATGGATGCCGGACACCACCGGCATTTCCGGCCACACCACCTACCGCATCACCGCGCAGGACATCTCCCTCCTCGGCCCCAACGCTTCCGAACCCGAGGATCAGGCGAAGCAGTCAAAAATGCCCTACACCACACTCATCGAAGTCATCTCCGAGCGGTTCCACACCATCCAGAAATATCTCCGCAGCCTCAATCCCGGCCTCGACATCAACACCGCCCCGCCAGGCACCACCGTCACCGTCTCCGCCGTTTTGCGCCCCTTTCGCTACCACGATTACCCTTCCTCCTACCCGGCTCCCTCCTCAGCCATCGCGAAGGCAAGGCACGTCACCGTCGATCTCCGGGAGAAAATCCTCAGCATACATGAAAACGGCCGACTCATCGCCGCCTTCCCCATAACCCCCGGCTCTGCCGAGCACCCCGCACCCGCAGGAGAATGGCGAATCGTCGGTTCCGTTCCCTTTCCCTGGTTCCGCTACGATCTCGGCGTCCTCAAGCGGGGAGAACGCACCGGGGAATTCCACAACCTCCCCCCCGGCCCCAACAACCCAGTCGGCATACTCTGGGCCGGTCTCAACCGCCCCGGCATCGGCATCCACGGCACGCCGGCCCCCGATACCATCGGCCGCGCCGGCAGCCACGGCTGCATCCGCCTCTCGAACTGGGACGCCGCCACCTTCCACACCCTCGTCGGAAAAGGGACCAAGGTGACCATCCGATGAACTCGTTCGGCTTGATCGTCTCAGCAAAGAAAAAGAACGCTGCTCACGGAAGAAAGGGTGCTGCGCCCTTCGAAGGGCTTTGAGCGGAAATTACTCCGGCACCGCCAGATCAACCGTGCCCTCGGGCAGCCATTTCACGCCGGATACTTCGGTAAAACGCATCTGATCGCCGATCTTGCCATCGTTCATTTCAAAAGTCCGGTGGCCGCTGGCGAGTTTCACCCCACCAACGTCCTGGAGATTATCCAGGGAAATGAATTTCGGCGGACCCGGTCCATCCTTGGCGACTAGATCGCTGGTCACGATATAATAGGCTCCCCTCGTGACTTTCGTCTCCGGATCGATCAGCAAGACATAGTAATCGTCCGGCGAGTCTCCCGCCGACTGGTCATAGGTAACCTTGACCTGGGTGTAGTCCTTGCCCTCGAATTCCATCTTGTCGGCGAGCAACTCGAAATTCGCGTTCGGGTCGTTGAAAACAAAGGGGAGCCCGAGGAGATAGTAAGGAGTCAACGACCAAAACCGCGGCGGCGGCGTGAATTCCGTGCCCTCCGGCCTGATCCATACCTCACCCTTGTTCATGCCGAAGCTGATGTCCTTCCCGACTACCTCGTGTTTCACCGCCATTGTATTCGGATCGACCGTCTGAACCGTATCCACCACCGCATCCGGCCCCCTGTCGGTCATGTGGTATTTCCATTGGAACTGAAGCTGGCCGTTTCCATACCACTTTTCCTTCCCGCCGTGCGCCTCGATGGACTCCATCACCAGCTCGCGCGCTTCGTTATTTTCCTGAACGGCAGCCCCGTCCTTGCAGGAAACCATCCCGAGGACGATCCCAACCAATCCACAAAAGAACTGTATTTTCATCCACCAAATTTACACAACTTGCCGGTTTCGCAAACAACGAATCCGCATCGCGCCCTTCGTGAAAAAGCTCATGGGCAAATGGCTCGCCAGAACCCAGTATGATCGCAAAACTGCGGTCATGGAAGATGGAACCGATTCTGCGCCGAGCCGATCGCAGACCGTGATCCTGGCTGGCGCCGGGCACGTGCATCTCCACGTGGCGGCTCATGCCGGGGAACTCGTGGCACGGGGCGCGCGCGTGGTGTTGGTCGATCCGGGCGAGTTTTGGTATTCGGGTCTGGCGACGGGAATGCTCGGCGGCATGTACGAAGCGACGGAGGATCGCGTGGACGCGAAGGCGCTCGCGGAAGCGCACGGTGCGGAGTTCATCCGGGATCGCGTCGAGGCCGTGGATACCGTCGCGCGGCGGCTTCGCCTCGCTGGTGGCGATGAGTTGGCTTACGACTATCTGTCGCTGAATGTCGGCAGTCGCGTGAATGGGGACGGCATTGCCGGGGTGGCCGGTGACCCGAGCGTCTGGGCGGTCAAACCGATCAGCAATCTGTGGAAACTGCGTGAGCATTTGGAGGCGCGGTTTCGCGCGGACGAGACCCCGCGCGTTGCGGTGGTCGGCGGCGGTCCAACGGGTTCCGAAGTGGCGGCAAATCTGGCTGCGCTGGCCAGGCTTCATCAGCGCAAAGTGCAAGTGACCCTGCTCACGCCCGAAGATCGGCTGATCAAGCAAGCTCCGGCCGGCGCGGCGCGGAGACTTCAACGCGAGTTGATCCGGAGCGGCGTGAAAATCCGCACTCACGTCCGGGTCGTCTTGCGCGAGGGAAAATCGTTGATTGCCGAAGACGTCCGCCACATTCCTGCCGACCTCGTCATCCTGGCCACCGGGCGCGAAGCGCATCCGCTCGTGCAGACCACGGGACTGCCGGCCCGCCCGAAGCAAGGGCTGCGCATCAATCGCAGGTTGCATTCGATCGCCGACGAACGGGTCTTCGCCGGTGGTGACTGCGCGGCCTTGGAAGGCTTCGATCTGCCGAAGCTCGGCGTGTTCGGCGTGCGCCAGGCTGCCTGCATCCATGCCAACCTGCTGGCCAGCCTGGAGCGCAAGCCACTCGCCGAATACCAGCCGCAGAAGCGCTTTCTCGCCATCCTCAATCTGGGCGACGGCACTGCCCTGGCGACATGGGGACCATTCTGGTGGCACGGCCGCTCCAGCATGTGGCTTAAAGATTTCATCGACCGGCGCTTTCTCGAAAACTATCGGCGGCTTGCCTCGCCCAAGCCGGCAAAACCGGAGGAATGAAGCCGCGTTTCCCCATCATCATTCCGACGCGATTGAAGCGATGCTTGTGGCCGCGCGGCTTTCAATCAGCGCCTGCTGAAGTAGATCCAGACATCGTAGGCATCGAGAATCAGTGAGATTCCGTAGCTGATGATCACGGCAAGTAAATAATACCGAAACAAGCCGGCCTCAGTTTCGCCCAGATTCATGACCAGATAAATCAACGCCGGCACCCACAGAATATGGCCAAGACCGAGAATCTTCTCGTAGCCAAACCGCGCATACAGCAGGAGCAGGAGCACGGCGGAACCCAACGTGGTTCCCAGGATGACTTGCGCTTCGACTCGCGAGATGAAGAACAGGCTGCCAAGCCCGAGTAGCATCAGCCAATTGACCCACAGGAGCACCCAAAGCTGCTGGCGAAAGAGGTCCTGGAAAAAGTTGAGCGGTGAATTTTTCATTTGAGCCAATGTTTAGTGCGTGTGAGGGATGGTCTTCCTCATTTATTTCCATAAACTCGCACCATCGAGTATATTCTACCACTGCAAAGGCGGCTGGCCGGTCACAACAGGCCCTGTAAACGTAGTCAGGTTCAGACTGCAAGGCCTTCCTCTTCCGGCTTGGCCAGGTGAGAAAGCTGAAAGAAATCGAAGAAATGCTGCAATAAGACATCTTACCAAGATCAATGACTGACTCCCGCCCAACCCGCATCAGGAACGCTCTCTGGGGACTCTTCGCCGGCGATGCGCTCGCGATGCCTGCGCATTGGTTCTACAAGATCCAGAATATCAAGGACACCTTCGACGGCGGGATCACCCGATACGAAGCGGCTCCGCATCCCCATCCCGAGAGTTTCATGGTCGGAATGGGGTATCATCCGGACGTCGAGACTGCGCGATCACTGGGACGTCCCTACGACATCCTTCACGACCACGCCCGCTTCTATGACACCTCCTATTCGGACCTTGAGATCGCGACCGGGGAACGCGAGTCCGAACACGGCAATGCGACGCCGCCACTCGAAGACCGCTACCACTACCACCATGGATTGAAGGCGGGCGACAATACCACCGCCGCGCAGCTCGCGCGGGTGCTGCTCCGCTCCGTTGCAAAAGAGGGTCGCTATGACGAGGATGCCTTTTTGCAGGAATTCAGCGGCTTCCTGACGACGCCCGGAAACCTCAGGGATCCCTACCAGGAGATCTACCTGCGGAGCTGGTTTGAGAATTTTTCCAAAGGCCGTCCCGCGCACAGCGCCGCCGAACGACAGCGGCGGGTCTGGTCGATCGGGTCTCACGGCGGAATGATCCGTCCCCTCGTTCTTTCGCTGCTGGGCGATACCGACTATCTCGCTCTCGGCATGGCGGTGGAGCATCAGAATCTCACGCACCGCTCGGAGAACGTCGCAGCCGCTCTCGGTGTTGCCGTGCCGCTGCTGCAGGATCTCATTGCCGGAGATCCTCCGATGGAGGCCGCGAGGAAACGTTCCGCATCTCTCCGCGTGCCGAAGATCACCGGCGAGGAAATGTTCGCGATGTATCGCGACCACCAGGACCCCGGCAATATCCCGTCGCGGAAAATGTGGGAACTACACACCCAGCTCTCCGAGACTCCCTTTGACCTGGCCGCTATCGCGCTGAAATCCCCCGAAGACGTCGTCCTGAAACAGATCGGCACAGCCTGCTACCCGGAGCATGGCCTTCCGCTGCTGCTCTACTTTGCCGCCCATCACCAGTTTGAACCCGAGGCGGCTCTTCTCGCCAATGTCAATGCCGGTGGCGACAACGTGCATCGCAACGCCGTTCTCGGCTTACTCGTGGGAGCCGCCACCGAATCATTCCCGGAGCATCTGCGGGAAGGGCTTTCCGATAAGGAAGCGCTGCAGGATGAAATCGACGCCTTCGTCGAAGTCGCCGCGTCAGGGGAAGTTTGGTAGGGCGGGACCGGTGATCCGGGATCCAGAAAATCAACCCCGTTTTCCTTCACTCATCCCTTGCGTTTTCCGGAACCCTGCGGAGGTTGCCGTTTATGAAAAAAACAGCATTTGTCATATTGGCGGCCGGTGAGGAGCCGGAGAGCATGGGTCGGGTCGTGAACGCACTCATGGGTGCGCTGGAGTTCAAGGACTCCGGCGAGGAGATCCAAATCATCTTTGATGGAGCCGGAACCCAAGCTGCGGCCGCGTTCGCCGATCCGGATCACAAATACAACGATCTGTTCGAGATGGTCCGCTGCTTCGTCCGCGGTGCATGCAGCTACTGCGCGGACTCCTACGATGTCGCCGAAAAGGTCGAAAAGGCAGGCATTCCCCTCATCAGCGAGTTCAAAGGCCATCCCAGCTTCAGGAATCTCATCAACGAAGATTTCAATGTCCTGGTCTTTTAAGGAAGCCCCGGGAACACAAAGCCGCGTTGTTCCGGGGAACCCGGTCGGAGAAAGACCATTGATAAAACGGGGCTCCAGTTTCATAAGAGCTAGGTTAGCCATGCTACCGATGTCAAATTCACGTATCTTTATTTTAACATCGCTAGCTATGTTTGCTTTTGCTGGCAATTCAATACTCTGCCGGTTGGCGCTAAAACACACTGAAATCGATGCAACCAGTTTCACTACAATTCGATTAATCTCCGGTGCATTGGTGCTTTTGTTCATTGCCCGAATAAAGCGCAGCACCTCTAGCGGAAAGGGCAGTTGGTTGTCGGCAATTGCGTTGTTTGTTTATGCATCGGGCTTTTCTTTCGCCTATATAAGCTTGCCTGCCGCGACCGGCGCACTTCTGCTCTTTGGTGCCGTTCAGGTGACGATGATCGGCTATGGCATTTGGAGTGGAGAGCGTTTTCGTAAACTACAACTCTTTGAGCTTCTACTCGCCTTTGGCGGGCTCGTCGGTCTATTGCTACCTGGACTCTCTGCACCTCCAATATTTGGTTCCGTATTGATGTTCGGTGCAGGAGTTGCGTGGGGTATCTATTCTTTACGCGGAAAAAATGGAGGTGATCCAACCCGCGTGACCGCAGGAAACTTTCTGAGAGCTGTACCTATTACGGCAGCTTTGAGCCTATTCATGCTACGTGGCTCATCGCTGGATACTGCCGGCCTCTGGTACGCGATTTTATCGGGCGCCCTGGCTTCCGGAGTTGGATACGCGATTTGGTATACGGTCGTACCACAATTGAAAGCGGCCAAAGCTGCGACAGTGCAGCTCAGTGTTCCAATCATTGCAGCTATCGGTGGAGTATTGTTTCTTGGAGAGTCCTTAACCCTTCGCTTGGTAATGGCAAGTGTCGCGATTCTTGGTGGCATAGCATTGGTTATTCTTGAGAAACAACGCGTGATCGATACCCAATAAAGCGTTCCGGCAAACCATCAAAAAGCGGGCGAGCGGTGAACTCAATCGTTGTGCGCCTAGCAAAGATTGCCGTATCTTGCAGGGTACAAGTCCCAGTCAAAACAAGGAAAGTCCGTTTTTCCGGCGGCAGGTTGCCATTTTCATCGTTCTTCCAGCGTTTAGATCCCGGCGGTCGATCTCTCGCCGCGGGCAGGATAGTCTTGCTCCAGGGCGAACTTCACGAACTCGATCACCTCCTTCGGGTCGGGTCGGCCCATTGGCATCGAATTGTACGCCGCATAATACAATGTCCGGTCCGGCCTGATCAGAAACAGGGCAGGTTCCCCGAAGACGGCCGGCTCTTCCTCCTTGATCGAAGCGGAAACGTAGAGACCCCATTCGTTCATTTGATCGATGGTCATGCCGTAACCCATTCCGAGGTCATCAATATCCCACTCAGCCCTGCTCTTTGAAGCCCGCGCCTGTGTGTCTCCGGAAATCGTGAAAACTGAGATCCCCAGTTTCGAAGCGTCATCAAGCAGGCGGTTAAGCTTTTCAAGGTAGCTTTTGCAGATCGGACAATGGTAGCCACGGTAAAAAACAAGCATCAGGAATTTATCCGGATTCTGTTCGGTGAGCGACCAGTCGCCACCACCGACCCGTGGAACCACGAGTTCAGGTGCTTTCTGTTTTGGTATCAATTTCATGGTTTTGTGGTTTTTAGTAGCTCAGCAAGCTCCTTGATGTCTTTCACGACATAGTCAGGCTTCTCTGCCAAGGGATAGAGAACCTTCCCGGGACGTGCGACAAACACGGTCTGGAGACCGGCAGCCCCGGCACCGGCGATGTCCCATCCATGTGCGGCAACCATCATTGCGTCGCCAGCTTCAACACCGACCTGCTCAAGCGCCCAACGATAGACTCCCAGATCCGGCTTGAACTTATGGATGCCCTCAACTGTCAGGCGGCGATCGACGATTTCCAGGAGGCCGGCGTTCTTGAATTGTTCCTTGACTCCCGCGTTCGACGAATTTGTCAGGCTGACCAGAAGGAATCCCTGCGCCTTGAGGCTTTTGAGCCCCTCAATGACATCGGGGTGAGGAGGCAGGTTTTGAATGACCGGAATGATCGCGCTCTCCGCATCCTTTTTGCTCAACTCGATCCCGTTGCTCTCTGCCAACATCTGGAGGGTTGCGACCCCGATCTCCGGGAATTCGTGGTATTTCCCGGTCAGTGTATCGACCAAAGAATGATGAAGCATCATGGAAAACCAAAGTCCAACCATGCCTTCGCGTCCGTCGAGCGCCTTCGTAACGCTCTTCTTCAAGGGATCGAGATCAAGCAGGGTCTCATTCACATCCAGAAAGATCACTTTAGGGCGCGGCTTTTGTTTGTTGGTCATGGATTCGGTTTGTGCGTTAGCGGATCCCATCAAAAAGCTCGCCGCTACAAATGCCGCGACTGAAAGCGTCCGCACGATCCAGCCATGCAGTCCAAGCACGGGTTTCAAAATCCGCGACTGGGAGCTTTTTGGAGCGTGGGTAATGGATCTCACGTATCGAATTGAGATGGGAAGTTGTAACATGGGTTCTGGCTTGTTGAGGTTGGTAGATAGCTAGGAATCTGCTTTTTCAACCCTACCGCATTCTTGCCACCCATGGCCCGGTAGGCGATGGGTGGCGGCCTTTGGCGTTCGGGTTGCATGGTTGGATTCCGTTTTTCTGAAGACAGACGCGGAGCCTTTGGCGTGAACGGGTCAGCAGCACCGCCGCGCTACCCGGAGTCACTCCGGCTGCGGAGGCGGCGGATGTGACATCCAGACCATCCACCTCGCGCAGGTTGAACAAGATCCGGAGGCGCTCCGGCAACTTTGCGAGGCAGGTGCTGATACATTCGAGGGCTTCGTGATTGGAGGCTAGCTGGTCCGGTGCCTTGGTGAGCAGCTCCAACCTGTGATTGGGATCCACCTTCCACGAGCCATGACAGTCGGAGAGGGAATCGACGGGGTTCGTGTCGTCGTCACACGGCTCGATGTTTTGGTCGGTGGGTGTGCGCTTTGATCGGCGGAAATGGTCGATCACCTTGAATTTCATGATGCCGATCATCCAGGTTCCGAGGGACGACCGGGCATCGAAGGTATCGATGCGCTGCCATGCAACGGAAAGGCATTCCTGCACCAAGTCCTCGGCCACGTGGTGGTCCTTCACGAGGGAAATCGCGAACCGGTAGAGTGAATCGGCGTGTTGCATCAAGGTTTCGATGGGGATGGAATTCACGGGCTTATCGCTGGGAATCTTCTTTTCAACCCGTCCGCATTCTTGCCACCCATGGGCCGGGGAAGGAGGGTGGTCATTGCAGTCATATCGTCCTACAAATAATAGGAAACCTCTATGAGCGCCATGGGGTGTTTCCCTACCGATTATCACTTCTTTTCCCCGCTCACTGGTCTTCGCCACCTACTTCGCCGAGGCTACGAAGGTCAAGAAGGTCAAGAAGGCTTCTACCGGCAGGCTGGTCTAGCCAAACGGCGGTTTCAGAAACCTCCCGCAAAAAGCGATTTCCCATCAGCAAGCCATTGCGTGGCGCATCTGAGGCTTCCGTTTGCCCACTGGGATTTGTGCGGTAGATTGAAAGGTTATGAACCTAGATCCCGAACTCACAAAATTGCTCAACGCCCAGATCAACCACGAGATGGCAGCCAGTTACTCATATCTGGCCATGTCGGCGTGGTTCGAACAGACGCCATACGCCGGCTTCGCAAACTGGATGTATCAACAAAGCGCTGAAGAGACCGTCCATGCGCACAAGTTCTATCAATTCCTGATAAGTCGCGATGAGCAGGTCGTGCTCGCACCTCTCGCTGCGCCGCAGGCGGATTTCAAAAGTCCGCTTGATGCGTTCTCCCAGAGCCTCAAACAGGAGCAGGAGGTGAGCAAGCAGATCAATGAACTCTATGATGTCGCCGAGCGTGTCCGGGATCATGCATCCAAGAACCTCCTCCTTTGGTTTCTCAACGAGCAGATCGAGGAAGAGAAAAGCGTGGGCGACATCGTCGAGCGACTGACCTTGGCGGGAGACGATCCGGCCAGCCTGCTGGCTCTTGATCGCGATGCTGGCGCCCGCCAGTCAGGGGGCAAATGATCTGCCCTCCAGTGTCTTCGCCAAGCCTTCCCCTGGCAGGCTGGCCTGGGCAGGCGCGGTGCAGAGGAGATTCTCCCAGCGGCTTCGCCTTGCCCGCACGCTGGCCACCGGGGCCGAAGTGATTTTGATGGATGAGCCGTCCAGCACTCTCGATCCGAAAATCATCGCAGCCATCGGGGAGCTTATTCTGAAATTGCGCGAGCGGCTGACCGTGGTGCTCGTCACCCACAAACACGGCGCTCTCCTCCGCAGGAAAATCCCCGACAAATGAGCAATCACAGGCGAATTCCCATGCCTTCCGCCCTACCGGCTATTTTTTTTTGTAATCCCCGTTAATCCCCGAGTCGCCCCAGCGACTCACTTATGTCGCACGTTTCGGCATTCCGCCTGAGCCATCAAAACAACCAAGCTTTAAAAAACCTTTTCCCCTCCCTCCAGTCTTCGCCACCTACTTCGCCGAGGCTACAAAGGTCAAGAAGGCTTCTACCGGCAGGCCGGTCCGGCCCAACGGCTGTTTTAGGAGCCTCCCGAAAAAACAATTTCCTAGCAGCGCAATTCCAAACAGAATAATCATCCATCGTGAAAAAATTTATCAAACCAGCCATATTCATTCTCGTCATCATCGGCGTGTTGCTCGCCCTCCAGTTCACTCCTCTGGGGGATTGGCTGAAAGATCTCGTGGAAAAAATCGAAGGTCTCGGCCCCATCGGCCCCGTCATTTTCATCGCCGTTTACGTCGTTGCCGCAGTTTTCCTGGTTCCTGCCTCGGCCCTGACACTTGGCGCCGGTCTCGCTTTCGGATTGGGATACGGTTTTGTCTACACCTCGATCGGCTCGACTCTCGGGGCTGCCGCCGCATTCATACTCGGTCGCACGCTTTTCAGGAAGAAGGCGGAAAAGAAAATCGCGGGCAACAAGGACTTCGAAGCGCTCGACAAGGCGGTGGCAGAAGATGGCTGGAAAATTGTCGCCCTAAGCCGCCTCTCGCCAGTGTTTCCCTACACCTTTCTCAACTACGCCTACGGGGTCACGAAAGTGAAGTTCTGGCCGTATATTTTCGCATCATGGATCGCCATGATGCCCGGCACCGTGCTATACGTTTACCTGGGCGCTATCGGCAATCAGGCATCGGGAGACGACAGCGGGAGCCTTTGGAAAAACATTTTCCTCGGCGTCGGCCTCGTCGCCACCATCATCGTGACCGTGCTGATCACGAAAAAAGCCAAGGCCAAGCTCAACGAAAAGACCGACGCGGATCCGGAGAGCGATGACGATGGATCCGAAGGAAAGGAATCATGAGTGATTGGCCATTGAAACTCTGGAGAAAGATGGGATACGCCCGGCTGTTCACCGGATTCATCGGCGTCTTCATAGCGGCTTATTTGCTCACAAAATATGTTATGATCTGCTCCGCATGCTCGATGGCAGTGAGGAAATGTCCTACAATTTTCCCATCTACATCCCGGAATTTGGCGGCGCGGGTGTGCCGGACGGGTCGGTCGCGCTCCGCAACGGAGTGTTAAAATGAAGTGCAACTGATTCCTAGGCCATCATGTATTCCGGGGATAGGGTGTTTGGCTTCGTGGCTAGTGCCAGGAGGGCGAGCAAGACGAGCGGAAACCAATAAACCGCCGGTTCGCACTGCACCGGTGAGGAAGAACGTGCTGACGTTGAGAAGAGCCAGAATACTCAACCTTTAGTCGAAGCAGCACCTCCGGTCAGGCGCCGGAAGACTTGAACGTTGCAAAGAATCAGGAGTCCAGATGCTTCAACACCGGACAAGGGGCACTCGGGAGGCTTTCAATGCAGCGGTCATGCAGACGTTGAAGAAGCTTTTTCATCTGACGCATCGCCCTGAGTTTCGTTTCGAGATCGAAAAGCTTTGCTTCAACCACCTTCTGAACACAGCCGCAAGACTTCGGTTCGGCGGAATCCAGCCCGATGAGTTCGCGGATCTCGCGTAGGGTGAAGCCGACTTCCTTGGCATGGCAAATAAACCGCAGGCGCTCAAGGGCATCGTGGTCATACTCCCTATATCCGGAGGCGCTCCGGCTTGGCTCGGCGAGCAGATTTTCGCGTTCATAGTAACGCACAGTCTGGGGATTGATTCCCACAGCGTTAGCAAGTTCTGAGACTTTCATGGTTTCTGAAAAAGCGAGTTGACCTTATACTACGCTATAAGGTGTAGAGTGCAACCATGAAAGCAAATGAACAGACATTAACCACCGCAGGAAAAACCGACTCCAGGGGAACTGGAGCAGCGAAATACGGGATTCTCGGAGCCTTTGCCGCCGTCCTGTGCTGCATCGGTCCGCTTATTCCCATTCTGCTGGGGGTGGGCGGTGCTGCCACGCTCTTTGGCTTGGACAAATACAAACCCTGGTTCATCGGCCTCGGGCTGCTCATTCTCGCGCTAGCCTCCTGGATGGCCGTGCGGAAGCAAAACCGTTGCTGCGCGGTCCGCAGTGTGAAACGAAATGTGCAAACGGTGGCGACGGTCTTCGGCGTTGGCATTGGTGCCTATCTGCTCCTGCAGTTCGCGGTCCTCCCGGTTGTCGCCTCATACGCCTCGGGCAAGCTCGCCCGGGAAGATGCCGCAGAGATAGCGCCTGACACAGATCTCTCATCAGCCTCCCTCACCGTCGAGGGCATGACTTGCGCTGCCTGCGCCATCGGGGTGGAACAGGCTCTGCGCGATATGCCCGGCGTGAAATCAGCCAAAGTCAACTGGCGGACCGGCGAGGCCAGCGTGACCTACGACGCGGCTCGTACCACTCCCGAAGCACTGCTCAAGGCCAAGGTCGAGACCCAATATACCCTGAAACTTCATTCCAACTAACCAGAGGAAATCATCATCATGAACGAATGCTGTAAACCAAACCCTTGCGAAGAAACCTGGTGCGAACCGCCGGAAGCGACGGCAGCGCCATCGCATCTGATTATCGTCGGCGGAGGTTCCGCCGCCTTTGCCGCCACGACCCGCGCGGCCGAGCGCGGCTGGCGGGTCACAATCATCAACGACGGCCTACCCATCGGCGGCACCTGCGTCAACGTCGGGTGTGTCCCCTCCAAGACCCTCATCCGTGCGGCGGAAGCCTGTCACCGCGCCGCGAATCACCCCTTCGAAGGCATAGATACCACCGCTCGCGTGAGCGACTTCGGAGCTGTCACCCGACAGGCCAACGATTTGGTCGAGACCTTGCGGCAGAAGAAATATCTCGATGTCGTCGAAGATCTGCCCGGCGTCACCATCATCAAAGGCCGGGCTCGTTTCCTCAACAGCCGTGAGGTGGAGGTGAATGGAAAAGCCCTGCAAGCCGATCGTATTCTGATCGCCACCGGAGCCCGCACCCATGTGCCGGAGATTCCCGGCCTCGCGGATGTGGATTACCTGGTCACGGATACCGCGTTCCAACTCAAACAAGCGCCCGCATCCCTGCTGGTGCTCGGGGGGCGCTATATCGCCCTCGAATGTGCGCAAATGTTTGCGCGCCTCGGGGTGTCCATCACCGTATTGCAGCGTTCGCCACGCATTCTTCCAGACGAAAGCCCGGCTCTCACCGATGCCCTCGCTGGCTACCTGCGTGAAGAGGGACTGACGATTGAAACAGGCGTGAGAATCCTCGCCATCCGCGCAACGGGCGGTGGCGTGGAAGTGGACACCGAGATCGCCGGAAAAAAACAGACATTCACGGCAGAGCGCCTCCTCCTAGCGACCGGACGGCAGCCCAACACCGAGGGGCTCGATCTGCAGAACGCAGGGGTTATCATCGATAAGGGTGGCTTTGTCCGCGTCGATGACCAACTGCAAACCGCCGTTCCCGGAATCTTTGCAGCCGGCGATGTCATCGGCGAACCGATGTTCGTTTACACCGCCGCTTATGAAGGGGCGCTCGCAGCGGAAAACGCAGTAGCCGTGCCCGGCGCGACTCCGCGCACCCGCCATTACGATCCGCTTCCATGGGTCATCTTCACCGACCCGCAAGTCGCCGGTGTCGGCATGGACCAGCGGCAGGCAGAAGCCGCCGGAATCGACGCCGAGACTGTCACCCTACCCATGGCGCAGGTCCCCCGCGCCCTCGCCGCGCGGGAGACGCGCGGCTTTCTCCAGCTCATCCGCAACAGCGCCGATGACCGCATTCTCGGTGCCCGGGTTCTCGCCCACGAAGGCTCGGAACTGATGATGGAAATCAGTCTCGCCCTGCGCCACGGCATGACCGCCAAGGAACTCGCCTCACTTTTCCACCCCTACCTCACCCTGGGGGAAGCGGTGAAACTCGCCGCGCTGTCCTTCGGCAAAGATGTGAACAAATTAAGCTGCTGCGCCACCTGATACAGGGACTCACCCAGAAGGGTAAAAACCTGGATGCGGTCATTTAGGTATTCCGCGACGTAGAGCTTGCCGTCTCGCGCACTGAGGTTTGACCCATTCATAATCCGTGAAAGCGCGAAAACGCTCACGTTGGATTGATGAACTTGGTCTGATAACCGGCTGTTCTGAGGCATTCCGCAATCGCGGCGGCGTCCACGACAACCGTATCGAGGAGCACGTCGATACGCTGATTGCGCGAGTTCGCGCGAACCTTGTCCACTCCCTGCACGGTTTTGAGCGCCTTTTTGATGAACTGCAGCCGCTTGAGCGCGGCCTCGTCGTAAACGCGGTAGCCGTTCGCGCTCCGTGGCGGTTTCGGGAGCAGCCCGTTGCGCTCATAGAAGCGAACAGAGTCCGGCTTCACGCCCGCTTGCTTCGCGAGAGTTCGCCGATGAGCAATGGCCGTTCGGGAGGCATGCGCAAATCTATGCTGCGACCGCGGTGAAGCCAGCCTTGCCAATTGCTTCGGTGAGCTGGTCATGGCTGACCTTCGCCGGCTCATATCGGACAGAAATGTGCTTCTGCGGGACCTTGGGCTTCACCTCACGCACGCCGGGAATCGCTGTGAGCACAGTGGTGATCTTCTCGGCGCAGCCTGCGCAGACCATATTCGGCACGCTGAAGTCCGCCTCGGCGAGCGGGCCTGATTCCGTGAAGTCTTCGCGTTGCAGGTCGATGCCGCGGATGCGGAGTGTGTTGAGCAGGATCGCGAAGATGCTCACGACCATGAAGCCGATCGCCAGCACCGGCGTGATGAAACCGAACGCCGCGAGGATCACGCCGATGATGTTGAAGAGCACGGCGACAATGACGTTGCCGGTCATGGTGCGATAGCTCGCCTTGCCGAGGATGAGCGCGCTGAGCACGTCCTGGATGCGGTCGCCGATCAAAATAACGCCGGCGGATTCGATGGCCATATCCGTGCCGGCACCGATGGCAATGCCGACGTTTGCCTGCGCGAGAGCGGGCGCGTCGTTGATGCCGTCGCCGACCATCGCGACTTTGCGTCCTGCTTTCTGAAGTACCTCGATTGCGGAAACCTTGTCGGCCGGGAGCAACTCGGCTCGCACTTCGTCCACGCCGAGCTGCCTGCCAATGGCTTCTGCCACGGGACGGGCGTCACCCGTGAGCATGACGGTTTTAATGCGATGCTGGCGCAGCTTTTCCAAGAGCTGCTCAGCGCCGCGACGCGGTGTGTCCTGGAGCGCCAAAGCACCGACCGCTTCACCTGCGCGCGCCAGCACGACGACGGTCTTTCCTTCCGCCGCGAGCGCAGCGATCCGCGCCCGCGCAGCGTCGCTCACCCGCACGCCCCGCTCCTCGATGAAGGAGGGTTTGCCGGCGATGACTTCGGCTCCATGAACTGTCCCCGAGACGCCTTTGCCGGGAAGTGCGCGGAAGTTTTCCACTGGCAGTTTGGCCGCATTCTCGCGTTGCGCGAAAAATCCGATCGCCTGCCCGAGCGGATGCTCGGAGGAGCCTTCGACTGCGCCGGCCAGTGCGAGCAACTCGGAACGCTCAATGCCAAAGGCTTCCACGTCAGTCACGGTGGGACGCCCGTAGGTGAGCGTGCCGGTCTTATCGAGCACCACGGTATCCACGGTCGAAAGCTCGTGAAAAACCTCGCTCGCCTTGACGAGCAGTCCGATGGAAACGCCGCGCCCGCCCGCGATGGCGGCGAGCATCGGTGTGGTGATGCCGAGCGCGCACGGGTAACCCATGATGACGGTCGTGAGCAGCACGAGCGTGGCGGCGATCCAATTGCCGGTAAGAAGCATCCACGCGGCGAACGCGATCCCCGCGACGATGAAAACGACCGGGCCGTAGTAATTCATCAGCCGGTCGGCGAGCAGCTCGAGCGGCGGCTTCCGTTCGGCGATGCGGCTCATGAGGCTGACGATCTGGTTGAGGAAACTTTCCTCGCCGATCTTCGTGACGCGGATGTGCAGCTCGCCATCGAGGTTCAGCGTGCTGCCGATGACGCTGGCGCCCTTCTCCTTGGTCGCGGGCACGGACTCGCCGGTGAAGCTCGACTCATCGACGCTCGCGATGCCTTCGATGACTTCGCCGTCCAAGGGGATGCGTTCGCCCGGTCGGACGATCAGCGTTTCGCCTTTGGCAACATCGGTCGTCAGCACCTCGACCGGCTCACCGCCCCGCAGCACGCGAGCCCGCGGCGGCTGCAATGCGAGGAGCTTGCGCACGGCTTCCGCGGCCTTCTTGCGGGTATCGAGCTTGAAGAATCCGAAGAACAGATGCAGCGCCATCAGCCACGCCGCGACGGGCAGAAAGTTCGGCCAGCGCGGATCGAAGAGCGACAGCGTGCCGACAAGGAACGAGCCCCATGCGCCCGCGGAAAGCAGGACGTTCGCATTGATCACGCGGCCACGAACGGCAAGCCACGTCTTGCGCAGAATCGGGAAGCCAACCCACAGCAGCACAAACGCCGCGACCGCGAAGCTGAACCAGCCGCGAATTTGCGCGGGGAGACCGAAGAGGTTCAGCGGATCGACGACCAGATCCAGCAGCGCCAGCGCCATGCCGATTCTGCCGCGCGTCTTGATGAGCGTGAACAGCGCGTCGTCGGTTTCGAACTGCTGCGCCTCGGTGGCCGAGACGTTATAGCCCATTCCCTCGACGGCCGCGGCCAATCGCTCGCGACTGGTCTGCCTGGTGTCCGCTTCCACGAGCACGATGCCGTGAACGAGGTTCACCATGACATTTTTCACTCCGGGGTAGCGCTTCAGCGAGCGCTCAACGCTCATCGTGCAGAACGAGCACATCAGCCCGGAGACTTTCATTTGGACGGTTTCGGTAGCCATAGATTTGGGTTCTTTTGATTTCGTTATGCTCGACGCTACGCCTTGGACCCACGTCCAGGGTCAATAGGTGGAAATGGGCACGGCAGTTTTCGCGACCGTGCCCATTTCGTACCTTTTGAGAGCCGGTTATGCGGCCATTTTGCGGCATGCTTCCGCACATTTCCGGCATGCTTCCGCGCAGCGCTTACACTGCTCGGTGCCACACTTTTCGCATTCCACCGCGCAGCGCTCGCAGATGTCCGCGCAAGCTTCGCAGAACTGTCCAGCGCAAACTGACTCGCGACAGCAGCTCGATGCGCAGTCCCAGCATATTCTCGCACAGTCGATGCAAGCATTCGCGCAGTCAGCGTTGTTGCCCATGCAGTTCTTGGCACAAGCATCGCATTCCTTCGCGCAAGCGACGCAGGCATCGATGCACGTTTGTAGGTTTTCCTTTTCGTTTTTCATATTTATTCCTTATTTGTGTTGTTGCAGCGGTATTATTCGATTCGGTGTCCCCCACCGCCACTTCTGGGGACACTTAAAAAATGGTTCGCACAGGCCTTCCTCCAATTCTGCCCGTCGATGCGTGCACGTGTGCGGTGCCGGCCAGGTCGTTTGGCAGGTTCTTCGCTCCAGATTTGCGGAACGGATTCAATATTTGTTGCTGTATCCATAATTATTATTTTGAAAGTTAAATTTCTATCTCGTGATTTTTCTCGGTATTCACAGAAGGTTCGCGAAGGCGCGTCCATAGTAGAAACTCACCAGGATCAGGGCGCAGCCGCTGGCGAATTGAATTCCGCGCCGCCATGAAGACACGCGAGCGAGACGCATCAACGCGCCCGCGAAAACACCCACCAGAAGGAACGGAAATCCTCTCCCGACGCCAAACGCGAAAGAGAGTAGCAGACCATACAGCGCGCTCCCCTGACCTGCGGCAAGCGTGAGCAAGACCAAAAGCGGCGCAGCCGAAGTGCCGAGGCTGAAAAGGAAACCGTAGCCAAACGCGCCAGCCACCCCCGGTTTCCTCATCGCCGCTAACTTTTCGATATCCGGACGCGGCCCCCAAAACGCGATCATTGCCGCAACCAGAGAAATGACGGCCATCGTCAGCGTCCAGTAGCGTCCGAATGATTCTGTGAGGATCGCGCCTAAGCGTCCTGCCAATGCGCCGAGCATTGTCAGGTTAACCACAATTCCGGTGAAGAACGCGATTGCGATGGCTAAGCCGGATCGTCGCGATTGAGTTTCGGAAGTCCCAACGATACCAGCCATTCCTAAACCAACCGGCAGCGTGCAGGGGCAAACAGCACTCGCAACAATGCCTCCGAGGAATGCGATTCCTAACACGGCCCAAAATGCTCCGTGAGGCACCGTCTCACCGAAACTGCGAAGGAAGCTTTCCAAGGTCATCGGACTGTCTCCTTCATTTTGGGGGCACCAGCCTTATACCCCAATTCATCAATCGCCTTCGCCAGCTTCTCCGGTGAAGTCTTCTCAGGTTGATACCGGATTACTGTTTCCCTCTTCCCAAGGCTCACCCGAACTTCGTTGACTCCGTCCAGAGCCTTCAATGTTCCTTTGACTCGCGCGACGCACGCAGAGCAGGACATCCCTTCGACAGGAATCGTAACGGATTCACCGGCAAACGGCTGAGCTGCGGGAGTTGATTCGTGCCAGAGTTGAAACGCTCCATAGAAAAGCCCAACAAACACCACGAGTGCCAGCGGAACCCCGATCCACCGTCCGCGACCAGAACGCTCTGTCATCTCATTGCCGTCGTCTTCCGTTTTCATTCTGCGGTCCTATTTGACGGTGCGAACTTCACCACTCGGTTGTTTCCGAAATCGACCACGTAAACACAGCCTTCCTCATCGACAGCCATGTCGGTTGGACGGTCGAGCTGGCCGGGTCCTGAACCATGTTGGCCGAAGGCGACGAGAAACCGGCCTTTCTCAGTAAACTTCTGAATCCTGTGGTTGTAGAAGTCGGCGACAAACACATCGCCTTCCGGCCCCGCATGGACCGCCGTGGCCGTCTTGAACCAGCTGTTCGCTTTTCCTGAAATGTTGGTGCCCAAGGCACCTCCCCATTTTCTTACGAAGTCACCATCACGATTGAAGACCTGAACGCGGTCGTTGTAGGCATCGGCCACGATAAAATCACCGTTGCTCATGAGCGACACATCGGTGGGATAATTGAAGTGCCCTCTCCCGATGCCGATCTTTCCAGTCTCGCCGAGCTGGAGAACGAATTCGCCTCCAGGTTCGAGAACCTGAACGCGGTGGTTGTAAAAGTCAGACACATACACCCGACCGTTCTCGTCTACAGCCACCCCTCCGGGCGCATCAAATTCAGCCGACCCCTCTCCGGAGGACCCGACGGAATAGAGGGACTCACCCTGAAGGGTGAAAACCTGGATGCGGTCATTTAGATATTCCGCGACGTAGAGCTTGCCGTCTCGCGCAGCGAGATGCATTGGCCGGTCGAGTTCTCCAGGCGCTGAACCCTCGACACCAAACGTGCGAAGAAATTCCCCTTCCCGGTCAAAGACCTGAATGCGGTTGTTCCCCGCATCGCTGACAAAGACCTCGTTGCCAGCCACTGCGATGCCGATCGGCTCGGAGAACTGTCCTTGGCCAGAGCCGGACGTGCCCCACTGCATGACGAAGTGGTAGTCCGGTTCCCGCGATGACGGAAACCATTTCCAGATCGCAACCGCAAGAAGCGCTACGAATACAGGCAGAGCGACGAAGAGGACTTTCTTCAATTTGCGTTTCATCGGTCTAGATCGTTTTTGTTGTTTTCTTTGCCCATAGCTGCCTCCACTAAAAGTTGACCCTGAAGCCCGCTGTCACGATAAAATCGTTTTCTAAAGCACTGCCGTTAAGGTTCTGCACGACTGGAATTTGCACGGCTGTTTCGATAATGTAGCGCTTGGTGACGTACTGGAGGCCTGGAGCCAAATACCAGGTCAAGCCTCCCGAGTTTTCGTCCCTGCTTCCACCTGCCCGGTTGTGGTCTTGCCAGAGCAAGCTGCTCTCGAATACGCCATAGAGGTAGCCTGGAGTTCCCCCGCCCAGGCTACGCGGCCAGAGGCGATATTGAAAGGAAGTGTGAAAGCCTACCTGGTCGCCAAACTCGAAACCGTTGGCATCGGTATTGAACTTGTAGGTCAGAGAGGCGTCAAATTCCCAGTCGAGAGTCTGCCAGCTGAACGCGGTGCCGACAATCGGGTTCCAGGAACCCGAACCAAGCTGGAGGGGTTGCGGGAGCCGGCCAAGGAAGTCTGTTTCATCATCATCGCCTGTCGGCCCTTCAAGACCCACGAATGGAGCGAGGCGTAGCGTCTCGCCCTGACTGTCCCATTGCCCAAGGGTATAGCGGGCGAGGAAAGTGAAATCACCGAGGCCGGAATCTCCGCGCGTTAGCCGGCCAGACGGTGTCGTACTATCAAGGCTCTTATCGAGGTATGGGAAGACTCCAAAGAGAGCGAGCCTCTCGGTGGCACCGTAAACGAACACCGTGGGAGCAGACCAAACGGTCAGTTCACGGTCCATGAACGTGGAGTCTCCGGTCGAGCGGATGTATTTGCCCTGGCCGCGGACAATGAGCACATCCTCGGCGACAGGGAGGGCGGTGTTCGAGGTTATCGGGCCAGCGATCCCAGTCGTAGCGAACCAAAATGGTGCGCCGAAAACGGCGAGGCGTAGGACCGCCAAGAGTTGTGTGATCCGCAGGATTTTCATATCGCTTACCCCTTGTTGAACGTGACTTTTTTCGCGGTGAACCCCGCCTTCTTGACAGCCTCCTTGAGAGCTTCGGCAAGGGCCTCCCTGGTTTCCTTGGTGCCCACCGGCACGCCGGGTTCTAGCGCCAATACTGCAATTCCCGTCTTCAGTTCGATGGTGACCGCCTTGACGCCCGTGACCTTCTTGAGCTTCTTTTCCAGCCCGAAAACACAGAACGGGCATCCGAGCCCGTCAATCGCCACGGTCACCTGGCCTCCGTCTGATCGGGCCTTCGCGGCGATGGCGGTGTCGTCCGCACGAAGCGAAGAAGTCGGTATTAAGAGCAGCGTCGCTGCCAGTATGAAGTGTAGTCTTGTCATTGTTTTGTTCCTTTTTGATACGCGCGTTTTCGGTTTTTCGAGATGCTTGCGTGCGCACATGCCGCAAGCACTCTAGACGCTCTTTTGGCGTCAGGAATTGTCCTCTGACGCGAGGTATTCCAAGATGGCACATTCTGTGATCGGGCCTTTGCCCTTGCAGGCCGCAGTCAGTTTCTTAAGCGCGCCCTCCATTTTTTCGAGATCGGCGATTTTTTGTTTGATGTCGGCGACCTTTTCCTTGGCCCGCTTTATCACTTCACAGCAGTCAGTCTTGGGATCGACTCTGAGAGAAAGGAGTTCCTTGATTTCTTTGAGGGTAAACCCAAGCTCCTTCGCCCGTTTTGTGAAAAGAACACGGGCGACCGCCTCTTGAGGGTATTGACGATAACCGGACTCGGTCCGGGGTGGTTTGGCGATGAGTCCTTCTCGTTCGTAAAACCGAACTGTCTCCACTCCAACGCCAGCGAGGGTGGCAAGGTTGCCAATGGTAAACGGTGCTGTTGGTGCCTTCATATTGGTATCCTACACCCTGTAGTATACTACGGGGTCAAGGCTTTTTAACCCGGAACTTACTTCCCGGATCTGCGGGTTATAAACCCGCGCTCTCCTGTTGCAACCAATAGACGATGCTTGCGATCAGCAACCATGCGGCTGCGGTGCATATTCCAAGAATGGACAGGTAGAAACCCAATCGTGTGTGCAGTCCCAGCGGCAGCAGTATCAACAGCGTGGCCAATGCCAGCAGGGCGAGCGAGACGAGCGGAAACCAATAGCCGCCGGTTCGCACCGCGTCGTTGAGGAAGAACAGGCTGACGTTGAGAATGGCCAGCAGGTTGATGCTCCGGGAAATGGCGGGCCACAGCACGGCGTGCTGCTCGCGAAAGCAGTCTCTACAACGCTGGATCATGACGGGCGGGCATTGGAAAGGTGCGAGATCGTTGGAGAAGGCGGTTGATCGTTTACATGCTCATACCGGGGCGTGCCGAGTTCGCTGCCATCGATAAAACAATCCTCTTCGTTGCAAAGCATCGGAACCATCTGGGAATGCTGATCTTGGCCGACAACTCGCTCAAAGTCCTGGTTGTTGAGGTGGTGGTCACTCGAATGGGGTTTTGTGTTCATACCTGTGAGTCGTATTCCCGACAGGTATCATTAACACCCCCGCAGGCGTTTATGCTTTTTCCGAACCACCGGGAAGCTGGTCGAAGCGGAACAGGCAGCAGCCGAGGTCGAGGGTGTTGCCGCTGGCTTTGAGGTGACTTTGAAAATCCTTGGCGACTTGGTAAAAGCGCTGCTGGCCGTGCTTTTCACAATCGACCAGTCCCGCCTCCCTGAGCACGCGCAGGTGCTTGGAGACGTTGTAGGTGGTCATCCCGAGAAGTTCCGCCAGCTCGCTGACGCTGCGGTGGCTCTCCATGAGCAACCGCAGCATACGCAGGCGGCTTTCCTCGCCGAGGGCGCGCAGCGCTGAGATGCAGTCGAGCTTTTTCATGCTCAGTCCAATTAGCCTGATTGGGAGGTCTCCGCAACGTCTTCCTTGGATAAACCCCCAAAAGCATTTTTTTGTTAATCCTCGCGCCATTCGAACGACTCATAAAAGCTACGGGATATTTGCCCGATGACGCAAATAAGCAACCCGATACAAATTCATGAAAATCATTCCGACTTCCATCCTACGATTGGCGTTTGGCGTTTTCCTCACTCCGGCGCAAGCGGAGCCACTCAAGATCAATGGCTCGACCACCGTCAATCCACCCGTCGCGGAGGCGGCGGAAATCCTGCGAAGCGAGCGCGGCATTCAAATCCAAGTGGATACCCAAGGCGGGAGTTCCGGCGGGATTTCGATGTTGGGAGAGGGTCGGGTGCAGCTGGGAATGTCATCGAAGCATATCAGTGAAAGTGATCGGGCGAGGTTTCCGAAATGTGATTTTCGCGAGATTCATGTGGGCGAAGATGCGGTGGCGCTGATCGTTTCCAAAGACGTGTGGCAGGGCGGCGTGAAGGCTCTCACCAAGGAACAGGTAGCTGGCATTTACGAAGGCCGGACCAAGAACTGGAAGCAGGTCGGCGGGCCGGATCAGCGAATCGCTTTTTTCAACAAGGAGCCGGGACGCGGCACTTGGGAGGTCTTCGCCCACTGGGTGTATGGGGATGCCAAAAAGGCTCCGCAAGTGTGCCATCTTGAAGTCGGCGGCAACGAGGAAGCCCGTAACAAAGTGGCTTCCACACGCGGGGCCTTGTCCCAGCTCTCGTCGTCATGGGCGGATGGGAAAACCGTGTTTGCCCTGAGTTTGAAGGTGGATGGCAAGGACATCGCGCCGACTTCGGAAAACATCGCCACGCACGCCTATCCGCTGAGTCGCCCATTGTTTCTTCTGAGCAATGGCGAGCCGCAGGGTGAGGCGAAGGCGTTCGTCGAATTCCTGCTCGGCGAACGCGGCCAGGAACTGGTGAAAAAACACGGCTATCTATCTCTCGCGCAGCTCAAGGGCGAAGCGGCGGCGGAATAATCAACCTGCACCTATCGATTCGCCAATGCGTCTCCGCTGGAACATGACCCGTTTGTCGAGCTGGCTCTTCTCCGCCATTGCCATTGCAGCGATTGTGGCGATGGCCGGTTTGCTTGTTATCGAGAGCGTGCCGGTGTGGAAGCATGAGGGAGCGTCGTTCCTAACAGGAACCCGCTGGTTTTTCCGGCAAGGGGAATTCGGTGCCGCGCCGATGATCTATGGCAGCGTGGCGGTGGCGTTGATCGCGCTGGTTCTGGCGGCTCCGCTGGCGCTCGGTGCGGCGGTGTTCTCTGCGGAGTATTTGCCACGACGCGCCCGACTGGCCTTGAAGGTTACGATCGAACTGCTCGCTGGCGTGCCTTCCGTGGTCTATGGTTTGCTGGGTATCCTGTTGCTGCGGGATTGGATCTATCAGGTTCTCGAACGGTTCGATCCGCTCAGCGGAGACACCCTGCTGACAGCGGGCGTATTGCTCGCGGTGATGATTTTACCGACCATCATGACCCTGGCGGACGACGCGTTGCGGGCGGTGCCGGGGGCGCAACGGGTGGCGGCACGCGGCCTGGGGATGACCTCCACCGAGGCGGTGTTGCATGTCTCGCTGCCGCAGGCCGCGCCGGGGTTGCTCGCGGCGATGCTGCTGGGCTTGGGTCGCGCGCTAGGCGAAACCATCGCCGTTTTCCTGGTCGTCGGGCGGCAGGACAACCAATGGCCGGAATCGCTGGCATCGCTCCGACCTCTGATGGAAGCCGGACAGACGCTGACCAGCAAACTCGGAGGATCGGAAACGAATATTGCCTACGGACAGCCGTTGCACTGGGCGGCGATTACCGGTCTCGGACTTCTTTTGTTAGGGCTGGTGCTGGTAGTCACACTGGTCGGCGTTTGGTTGCAGCGGCTTGCGGGAAAACATCATCACGTATGAAACGGAAAATCATCCATCACCTGATCCGGACTCTCAGCGCTGCCTGTGCGGTGCTGGCTTGCGGCGTGCTTGGCGTGATTTTGTGGGCGATTCTCGTACGAGGTCTGCCTGCGGTGCGATGGGAATTTCTTGTCAAGCAAATGGAGCAGGTCGGCGCGGCTGGCGGGATTTTTTACAATCTCGTCGGCACCGGGATACTCCTGCTCACCACCGTGGTAGTCACCACGCCGATCGCGCTCGCCCTTGGCCTGGTGCATGGCGTGTATCTCCGCGAGAGCCGCCACCGCGGCAAACTGACGACGCTGCTCTATCTGCTCAACGGCGTGCCGAGTATTCTGTTTGGCATCGTCGGCATGATCGTGTTCGTGCAATGGCTCGGCTGGGGCAAGAGCTGGCTGGCTGGCGGGATCGTGCTGGCAATCATGATTTTACCGACGGTCACTGTGTCATTGATCGAACGCATCGCCAGCGTGCCGGTGCGTTATCTGGAAGCCGCGGCGGGATTGGGACTAAACCAATCGAAGATTATCAGGTCGGTGGTCATTCCGCAAAGCATCGGCGGTCTGGTGACCGGCATGCTGTTAGGGCTGGCGCGGGCAGCCGGAGAAACCGCACCGATCATGTTCACGGCGACGATTTTCGCGGGAGCCACCATGCCCCAAGGTATCAAGGAAAGCCCGGTGCTCTCGTTGCCTTACCATATTTTCATCCTCGCCCAGGACTCTTATGATCCGGCGGTTGCTGGCAAGGTTTGGGGCACCGCGCTGGTGCTGTTGGCCCTCGTTTTCTTACTCAGCCTGATCGCCCTGCCAGCCCGGCTAAAAATTCACGAAGAAGCTCACCATGGATAATCCGATTTTAGAAACCCGCTCGGTGTCCGTTACCGCTGGCAAGGCGCGAATCCTCAACGATGTTTCGCTTTCCATTCCAAAAGGCGGCGTCTTCGGCCTGATCGGTGCTTCGGGCGCGGGCAAGAGCACCTTGCTCAAATCCCTGAACCGCTTGATCGAACTCACGCCCGGCCTCAAAGTCGGCGGACAGGTGCTGTTTCATGACGCGCCGGTTTACGCCGCCGGTGTGGATCCTGACGCGCTGCGCGAGCGCATCGGCACGCTTTTCCAACAGCCCGTCGTGTTCCCGCGAAGCATTCTCGCCAACGTGCTTTTCGGGGTCCGGCATCTCGGAAAAATCCCCCGGCGGGAATGGAGCGAAACGGCCGAACGTGCGCTGCGCGAAGCCTCACTTTGGGACGAAGTGAAGGATAGATTGAAAAGCTCCGCGCTGCGGCTTTCCGTCGGCCAACAACAACGGCTTTGCCTTGCCCGCACGCTGGCGACCGGGCCGGAAGTGATCCTGATGGACGAGCCGACCAGCGCGCTCGATCCGAAATCCACCGAAGCGATTGAGGAGCTTATCCTGAAATTGCGCGAGCGGCTGACCGTGGTGCTCGTCACCCACAACCTCGGACAAGCCCAGCGTGTTTGTGATCGTCTCGCCTTCATCGGCGTGCGTGATGGTAGCGGCATGTTGCTCACTTGCGGCCCAACCGGGGAGACGCTACGCTGCGGCAGCATTCCGGAACTCGATGATTTCCTCTGCCGCGAACTGCCGGATGCCCCGCGCGGTATGGTCATTCCTTGAGCTGTTAAGAACACAGATGAAATAACGACCAACCAATATGCAATCGCAAGAAACACAAAAAATCACGGAACGCACTCCATGCTCCGGCGGAGCTTGCTTAAAAGGCTTATGCCCTGGAATCCTGATACTCGGAGCGTTCCTACTTGTTCAAATCACCCTATCCGGAATATCGTGGATCCATTCATGACCTCGGCACGCGACGCGTTAGTCCGCATGTCCGACTTATTGTCGGACATCGGTGATGACGTTTATCAATTCCAGTCCCAGTTGTCGCCGGGCGGGACAGTCGGCGGGCATTTCCGCCATTGCATTGAATTCTACCAATGTCTGTGGGAGGGGCTGGATACGGGATGCATCGACTATGACAGCCGTCGTCGGGAGGTGGAGATCGAGCTTTCACCGGTGATCGCACGGCGGGCGGCGGAAAGGATCCTCGCCGAGGCGTGGCCGGAATTTGAGTCACGCTCAAACGGGATGCCACTGCGGGTTCGGGATTCGCTCGCAGAGTGGCAGGCATCGAGTCTGGGCCGCGAGCTTGGCTTCGCTTTCAGCCATACCATCCATCACCTCGCACTGATCAGCGTCCTGCTACGCGAATGCGGACTGGAGGTTTCCTTGGAAACCGTAGTCGCACCATCCACTGCGAGACACATGTGCAAACAAGCCACCTGACCGGAAAATGTGTACGATTTCATGGCTTGCGGACAAGAGAGGGCTTCAGGTGTGGTTTAATCGGGATGAAAGCGTGTCGCGGCAATCGGCCTTGCCGCCATCCATACATGCTGGCGACCGCCGGTTCATCGCGCCCGTCGATCCAGAGGGCGGTGGGACATGGCTAGGAGTGACTGAGGATGGCCATGTCCTCGCGCTGCTCAATCACTATCAGGAGCAGCGCATCGATCATACCCCGAGACGTAGCCGCGGCACAATCATCTGGAGACTGGCGGGCGCGGCGGACCGTGCGGCCGCATGGTTGGAGATCCGTGATCAGCTTGACGGATACGCGCCTTTCCACCTCGTGGAAATAGGGACTGAAGAGGTGACGGTAAAGACTTGGAATGGTCGTGAGATGATACAGGAAACCGAGGCACAAAACATGGGGATGCTGACCACCTCTTCATGGGATTTCCCGAGGGTGCGGCAACTGCGTGAACGGGCGTTCCTGAGAATCATGCGGGAGCTTGGCACTGAAGCAGGCGACCCATTGGAGCGGTATCATGAAGGTGAGGGCGATGGAGGGGATTCCCATGGATCGGTACTGATGGATCGGGGTGAGCGCCGCACGGTGAGCCAGCAAAAAGTCATGATAGAGAGCGGACAAGTGTCATTCGCCTACCGGGAACGCTGGGGTTCCGGAAGACCGGCTGGCCGATGGGAGCAATGTGGAATGCCGCTGGTAATATGAAGCAGCAAGCATCCAAACCCGTGTTTTTTGACACCAGCGAGTGGCTCGGAAAGAGCTGGTATCGTTTCGTTCAGCCATTGGTGGAAAGGGTCAGCGGCATCGGCAAACTCAACGACGTCTATACCGAGGTGAGACGCCCCGGCATGGGAACGGGGGAATTTGCGGCATCCGTGCTGAAGCAGCTAGACATCACCTGGCGGCTTGTGGGGGATGGCCCTCCCAGCGGCGATGGGCGCGGAATGTTGGTGGTTGCCAACCATCCCACAGGCATCGTGGAATCTCTCATGCTGGTGGAGGCATTGGAGCGGATCGCACCCGCGGAGTGGCTCTTGCTCAGCACCGCATTTATCGCGTCGAAACCGGAATTCGCCGGCAGGTCGGTCGCGCTGGACCCCTTTGGCATGGAAGGCGCACGGGATCGGAATGCGCGTGGCTTGAGGAGCGCGATTCGCACATTGAAGGGCGGCGGCGTTGTCGGGGTTTTCCCATCTGGCAGAGTGGCGGGGCGTGTGGATGCCGGCGGGCGAGGCCTGGATTGGGCGTGGTCGCCACAAATGGCACGAATCGCACGGCGCACCGGCGCCCGGGTCGTGGTTCTGCGGATGCCATTGGTACCCGGGATGTTGCTGAGGTGCTTTCCTCCACGTTGGCCGCGGGCACGGGCACTGCTCCTTGCCCGCGAGGCATTGAGGCATCGAAACTGCGACTTTGTGGTGAGAATGGCTGCCGGCCCGGATGTCCTGCCGCATGACGATCAGGAAGCCATCAATCATCTTTATCAAATTTGCCATGAAAGCCATGTCTCCTGAACCCGTTGTCCCCCCGCTTGAAGGAAAGTTGATCGCGCAGGATGTTTCGTGCCTGCGGCGCACCCCATCCAATGTGCTATTTGAAAAAGGCAATTTCGCTGCCCTTTGGTTCCAGCGGGAAGATGCCCCGGCGCTGTTTCACGAGCTGTGCCGCCAGCGTGAGATCACCTTCCGCCTTTCCGGCCAAGGCACCGGAGCCGCGCTGGACGAGACACCCGAAGACCATTGGTATCATCAGCTCGTGCTGT
>Ga0209390_10002510_pt1 | contig 31938 bp, 25 predicted proteins | sample BON01_FD_187212 | JGI IMG/M metagenome (GOLD analysis project Ga0209390, IMG submission 187212) | Freshwater microbial communities from Lake Bonney liftoff mats and glacier meltwater in Antarctica - BON-01 (SPAdes) (version 2) | ecosystem: Environmental > Aquatic > Freshwater > Ice > Glacier...
GACCAACTCGCCTTCCTCCTTTGCTCCGAACTCAACGCCACGCAAACCCATTATCCGGGCACCTCCCTACGGCTGGAATACGTCACATTGAGATCATCCTCTTTCCCCGCACGTCAGGATGTCTGAGGCTCCGACTTGGAATTGCGCCTAGGAGCAGGGCCTGGCACGCGATGGTAAGGGAGAGTTTACTGGTGTGCCTGCGCGGATTATCGCCGGCAAATAGGTTCCCGGCGGATTGAGGAGGAAACACAACGCATGGTCGGTGGGCATTGATTTGATCAACTGCTCCGGAATCGGCTCCGTAGGGGTGTAAATAAATGCAAGTATTTTGATATTAGAAAACGTTGATAAAGAGATATTAACGTGATAAATGGTAATTTAATTACGAAATAACCTAGATCTAGATCAAATAAATTTACGTCTGAGGGGTTGATGCAAAAAGCTTTCAACAAACTGGGGCGCGGTTTGATCGGACTGATGTTCGCCGTCGCCGCGTCGGTTGCGACCGCTGAGATATCGGCGCGCAAACTGGTGATGTTGGATCCCGGTGAAACGGGGCAAGTGGCTGATCGCATCCGAGCCTATCAGGCTGAGATTCGGAATGAAACCCATCATCCCGCTCAGATTTTTACGGCGATGGGCTGGGCCTACGTCGAATTGAGTCGGGAGACCTCGGACGCGGGTTATTTTAGTTTAGCAGCGCTCTGTGCGGAGGCCGCTGAGGGTGAAGTAGCGGGGGATATGGCGGCTAAGTTGTTGCAAGGACACGCTTGGATTCAGATGCATCGATTTGCTGAGGTGGAAGGTTTGGCGCGAATCTTGGTGAGAGAGCGGGGGGAACCGCGAGACTATGCTTTGTTGGCAGATGCCTTGATGGAGCAGGGGAAATTGGCCGAGGCAGTCGAGGCCTGTCAGATTGTGGTGGATCGGATGCCTGGCGTCGAAGCTTACGCTCGGATTGCCCAACTCCGCTGGATGCATGGCGATGCCGCCGGAGCGATTGAAAGTATGGGATGGGCCGTTAAGGCCGCTGGAAATACAAGATCGGAAATTCAGGCGTGGACATTGTCACGTTGGGGAAAATTACACTTGGAGGGGGGGGATTTGGAATCTGCGACTGCGGTGGCGGTTAATCTCACGACGCGATGGCCGGATTATGCGGCGGGTTGGTTGTTGCAAGGTCGCGTCTCCTTAGCGGCGGAAAACGTCGAAGCTGCGCTGCAGGCGACGGCGATAGCGGTGCAATTGAATTCTCTGCCTGAATACGGATGGTGGCGAAGTGAGGCATTGAGGGCAGCGGGGCTGAGCAGTGCCGCTCGGGAGTTGGAAATCCAGCTGGAGGAAAAAGGAATTTTCGAAGATCCGCGCACGGTCGCTCTCTTCTTGGCCACGTCGAGGCGCGCGGGAGCGCGAGCAGTCTGGCTGGCCGAGCGCGAAATTCAGGAGAGAGCCGATGCGTTGACCTATGATGCCTTGGCTTGGGCTCGCTGGGGGGCGGGCGATTTTGCAGGCGCTACCGTCGCGATTAACACGGCCCTCGAAACCGGACTTCGCGACGCGAGAGTGTGGTTACACGCCGGGGTGATTGCCGCGGCGAACGGCGACTCGCGCCAAGCGGATCACTACCTGCGGAAGGCGCAAGAATTGGCGCCGGCGCTGATGCCGAGCGAGCGCGAAATCCTGCGAACGACGCAGCGTGACCTCCAACCATGATCTCATTTTTTCTGCCTAAAATCCTAAAAATATCAAATATGAAAACTAATCCTCTACTTAAACTCTCCGCCATCCTCGGTGCCGGTGTCCTCTGGTGCGGAGTGCTGGTTGCGCCGCAAGCAATGGCGTCCAGCCATATGGATGCACCGCTGGTTACCCGCGATCCCGCAGCAAACACGACTGATCTCTACGCGTTTCTCACGGAGCGTGACGGCGAAAAATATCTACAAGTTTCTCTGGGCGTTTACCCGCACCAAGAACCGGGTGTCGGACCGAACAAATATAATTTTGATGACAGCGTATTGTATCAAATTTTCGTTTCGAATGGTAACGACCTGGCGACAGGAACCGATTCAATCGCCTACCAATTCGAGTTCTCGACGAGCTACAAAAACGATGCCACAATTCTGCAGAGTTATCTTGGGGTGGTCGCTTCGGTCGATGACGCGAATCAAAATCTCACCCAGACTTATACCGTAAAGAAAATGGTCGGCGGCAACGTCGTGACCCTCGGTTCGGGAGTCGTGCCGCCCAATAACCAAGGTATTGCCACCCCGTCATATAATGTGGGTGGCGGTGAAGGGATGGCGAAAGCCGGGGTCGCGAGCGCAGCGAACCTTGATCCTTACACTCAGCAGTCGATCGCGACCTTGACCGGTGGTTATCGCTCGTTTGCAGGGCAGCGTGAAGATGGGTTTTACGGCGACGTGCAATCAATTTTCGATCTGTTGCAATTGCGATCCGGAGCGACGACCTTTGATAGTCAGGGTGGTTACAACATTCACACGATTGCGTTGGAAATTCCGTTGAGTGAAGTCGGCGGAACTGAGCAAGTGGTGGGAGTCTATGCGACGACCAGCCGTCGAGCCACCCGCGTGCTCTCGGTGTCGGGTGATCCGGTTGAGTCCGGAGCTTGGGTGCAGGTGGGACGTCACGGAAATCCGCTCTTTGCGGAAGCGCTGGTCGGGATCAAGGACAAGGATCTCTACAACCGCACAAAGCCAACGCAGGATGCGGCGCTATTCTCGCAATACGCCGAAACGCCGGAGTTGGCCGCGCTGATCAATGCGATTGTGTTTGGCGGGATGGACGTTGCACCGACGACCAATCGGTCTGATCTAGTCGGGATTTTCATTCCCGATTTGATTAAAGTGGATCTGTCCACCGATGCTGCTCGTCTGACCGGAGGCGGCAGCGATGACGCAGGTTTCTCTCGTTTGAGTGTATTTGGAGGAGATGCGCTGACTTCTACGGTGCAGGCTGGGTTGCCCGGATTTCCGGCCGGCACCATCGCGGGAGGATGGCCAAATGGTCGTCGCTACGGCGATGACGTGATCGACATCGCGGTGACCGCGATCATCAGCGATCTACGCACTAATCCTCTGACGATTCGCTCGGCCGATGGTATCGATAACATGTCGGTCAACGATGCGGTGTATAATAAAGTATTTCCCTATGCCGGCACGCCCTTCAACGGTCGGAATTCAGGGCACAATCTGGGCGAAATGGTTTCTCCGTTGTTCAATGTTTCCACCCGCGGCGAAGTCGGTAACGGGTTCAGCACACTCATCACTGGTTTCGTGATTCGAGGCACGAGTCCGGTCACCGTCATCGTTCGAGGCTTGGGGCCGACCTTAGCGGCGTTCGATGTCGACGGCTCATTGGAAGATCCGGTGCTACAGGTTTGGAGCGATGGCTCGATGGTCGCCATGAATGACAATTGGGAGACTACTCAAAGTCAGGAGATTTTGGATACAGGTTTCGCTCCGACGATGGAGAAGGACGCGGCCTTGGTCATTACCTTGCAGCCTGGAATCTACACGGTGCTGCTCAATGGGTTAAACGAAGGAACTGGGATTGGTTTACTCGACGTGCATTTAGTGGAGTAAAGGTATGGGAAATCCTCTCATCGCGGGTTCGTGATGGGAGGGGTTTATTAATCATGGCCCCAGACGGTTTCCGAACCGTCCGGGGTTTTTGGTGGAAACGCGGCGGTGGGGTTAACTCACGGCCTCTATCGCCGCCCGCAGGGTAGGCCCCGGGGGACGGTGGTTTGGGTCCAAATCTCGAGAGAGCGAGTGATTTGGTTTTTGCGGTGAGAGACGGCTCTCGCGATGCGGGAGCCGTGGCTGGTGCTGGGGTAAGTCGTCTTTGATTGCGCAACGAATCAAAACCACTCCATCTGCGCCTCCGCAAGGAACGGTAGAAGATGCACCTCCCTCTGATAACGGTGGCGCTCTCTCCTGCAGCCGGCGGACGGCCCAGCGGTCCATCCCAAGCTCAATCAGCACGAGGAGGAAGGGATCTTAGAACTTTTTAGGCGTCGCTGGTGGCTTCCGGCAGCCAGCCTTTTGGCCAGATGGTGCCGGGGACGGGGGCCCACATGATGGCAGGGTTTACCCGGGGGGCATGGTGACGGTATCCGGCGGTGAGCTTGAGGCGCAGGCGGAGGAGGTCGGGGAAGTCCTGACCGTAGCAGAAGGTATTGTTGCCGACGGCAGATTTGATCATGAATTGGGTCGGTGATGTTTCGACCAGATGGAGTAGGGCAGCGGTGTTGGTGAGCTCGAGATCGATGGCGGCTTGCAGTCGAGTGAGATGAGCGGCGCGTTCGGTTTCGTCGTTGGTTTCGAGGTAACCGTGGACCGTGGCGCACCAGGTGCAGACGTTGCGCAGGGCAGTCGCCCAGTAAAGGTAGGCGCTGACGCGATCAAGGAGGTCACGGAAGATGGCCTGGGTCTCTGGGGCTTCGTCGAGCTCGTCGACGGTGGACTGAAGCTTGTCGATCAAGGTGCGCACGCGGGGGAGGAGTTCGCGGTCCATGTCGTGGCCCATTTTGTCGCCCTGCTCACGAGTCACGAGATCGAATAACACGTCCTTGCCCAGATCGTTGAGACTCGGGTTGTTGTGTTGGAAGCAGCCGTGTTTCTCGTAGTAGCGACGATCTGCTTTCGGGATGGCTTCGATGTCGGGCACGAAGGGACGATCCCAGGTGCGCTGCCAGGTGAAGGCTTGGCAGAATAGACTCATGACGGGTTGCCAAATGATCGCTTCTTCGAATTCACGCCACGCGGAATCGAGAGCGATGCCGTGAGCGGGGCCTACGAGGGAAACGGCGTAGTTGAGCAACACATCGTCGATCGATTGGTCGGGTAAGAATTGGGCGGCTTGGATCGCGATCGGGTTGGGCCAGTAGGGGGTGGCCTCGGGATGAACGAGTCCGCCGAAGCAGCTGGTGCGATTAGCGCCGATATCCTTGAGTGCGGTCATCTTGGCGTGGATGAGACGGGGGAAAGGCAGACCCAGCACGGGGTCGTGATTCATGAGACCGGAGCCGGAGTAGTTGAAGACGGGATCGATGTGGTTGGCTTGGGATTCGGCGAGGGCGGGCGCTTCGGACTCGTCCATCCAAGTGTGAAAGAGACTGCCCGCGACGCCCATATTCTCGGCGTATTTCGGGTGTTGATACGGAAGCGAGTAACCGCGCACGTGCATGGAGGGGCACTCGAAAGTGAGGTGGCCGCCCAGGCCGGCCTTGATGTGGTCGTGCTCCATCTTGAACGGCTCAAGGCGAAGGATGACGTCGAAGTCGGGGTTGGTTTTGGCGGCGGCGGTTTGAAGGTTGTCGAGGTAAGAGACGACGCTTTTACCCGCGGTGGTGGCGATCTTCTCGTGGTTGCGCCACTCGCGAATCATGTAGGGACCGCCGTTGCGGCCAACGTAAAGCGAAGCGGTGTGTTCAAAGCCAGCGCCGCTATCGTTGGACCAGATATTGAGGTAGGAAAGTTCGGGGACGGCGGTCATCAGACGTTCCATACACTCGGCGTAGTGGCGCTTCGTGATGGGGTGGTCTTGGGCGAGGCAATAGCGAGGGAGACGGGAGCGGAATGGATGGTCGACGCGGGCACCGCGGAGGGTGGGGTATTTGGTGAAGAATTTTTCGGGAAGATTACGCGGCTCGAACATGAGCAGACCGGGTTTCAGGCCGTAGCGTTGGGCGAGCAGGGCGAGATGTTTGAGGCGATTGAGATTCGCTTCGAGGTAGTGCTCGGGCCACAGGTCCTGGGTGAGTTCCGTGCTCACGAAATGGTTGAAGCCGGCGCAGTAACTGTAGAATTGCGGATAGAATTCTGCCTGCACCGATTCTTCATAGGGTAAGTGTGCTTGGAGGCCGTTAACCTCGCAGTGGGTGAAGCCGGTCTCGGCCAGAGCGCGGACGTATGCTTCGTCTTCGAAGCGCTCCACGGAGCGCCAGTATTGGGTGAGGCACGCGTCAAAAAGCGGGCGGTGAAAATCGAACGTGGCGGGGAGGATTACACCATCGGCGAGACGATCGCGGAGCGAGGCGGTCAGACCCGATTCGAGGAGACGAAGAGCGGTGAACAGAAACGAACCATGGGTGGCGATGAGTTCGCCGGTATTCTCGGGGGTGAGGCGGAGCCAGATCCAATTCTTGCGGGCGTGAGCCTGGGCGGGGGCGGGAAGAGGGAGCCAGTTTTGTGACGCAAGCGAGAGGTTGAAACCGGGGCCGGGTTCGGCGGATACGCTGACGGTGGTATTGAAACGAGTGGCGAAGAGGGTGGCGGCTTGGGTCTCGGCCGGCGTGGCGGAAGGGGTAGTATTTACAGTCATGGGGAGGCGGGGATGCTGGATTGCGGATTGGCGGAGCGAGAGACTGAGCCGGGGGCGACGGATGTCGGGCGTAAAGCCCGACCCACATTTCGGAGTCGGGCTAGGATTCTATCTGGCGCTGGAGCCACTGGCGGAAGGTTTTTTGGAACGTGTTGGCGAGAGTATCGCCGGGGGTGACGAGCACGCCCCAACCGCCGCGAGTGGGATTCAGCGGAATCTCGGCGGGAATCTGGAGTTCACACATGTCGCGGTCTTCTTCGAGAACCTTGATGGCGAAATCGATCTGCGAGTCGGGCTCGGGGCCGTCGAATTGAGGGGAAATCGCGATGGACCAAAAGACGGTGCACGACTCGCGGGTGTTGGGGGAGGGGATGTGCACGAGCACCCGTTCATCGCCGTCGGTGAAAGTCTGGCGAATGGTGGTGAAGTTGGGGAGGTGGCAACGTTGTTGACGGTGATGGGAGCTTTGGAGTTTGCCGGGCTGTTCGTGCGGGGTTTCGAGAGCCGGGAACGGGGCGTCCATTTGAAATCCGTGGTCGTGAATTTTGATATCCATTTCAGGGATACGCACGTCGGCGGCTTTGCCGAGGGTCGTGCCGTGGGCGAAGGCAAAGTGCGTCATGTCGAGGTAGTTTTCAACCTCGCGACGGAAGCCCGCTTTAAACGTCATGGGCGGCCCGAGGCGGTAGCTCCATTGGTCGTTTTCGAATTCGGGCACTTCAGGTAATTTGGCTGTACTGTCTCGGTCCAGCTTCACCCAAATCATGCCGTAGCGGTCTTGGATGTCGTAGGTGCGCAGATGAGAAAGGTCGCACTTCTTGGGATTCGGCTCAATGAGGGAGGGAATGCTTCGGCAGTCACCGGTGGCGCCGAAACGCCAGCCGTGGTAAGGGCACATGAGACAATCGCCATCGATGCGACCGGCGGAGAGGCGAGCCCCTTTGTGCGGGCAGGCCACGTCGGCGGCGAGGAGGGCACCATCATGGAAGCGGGCGACAACAAGCTCCTGATTAAGGAGGGTGTAGCCGATTACTTTACCGGGAGGGAGCTCAGCGGAATTGCTGACGGGTTGCCACGTTTGGCGGAGGGCCTGAAAAGGCGCGTCTTCGTTGAAAGTCATGATGAAGGGACAGGTTAATTGGATAGCGGTCCGGATTTTTGGGCGCAGGGAAGCCAATGAGCGCGAAAGGAGCGCCTTTGCAAAGGAGAGTCGGGCATAAAGCCCGATTCACTAGGAGGCGTCGGGCTGGCAGGCAGCGCGAACCGCGAGGATATTTTCGGTAGGAGAACCGAAAGGAATGACGGCGGTGCCCATAATGAATCCCGGCATGTCGGCTCCCCGTTTCACTTCGGCGCGGGTGGTCTCATAGATGATCTCCGGAGTCGATGTTTCGATCAGTCGGGGCGAGATGTTGCGGCGGAGGGCGCGGCCCTCGAATTCGCAAAGTTCGCGCCATTCGGCGAAGTCGCCGGTGAAGTCGCAGAGCAGATTATTGCAGCCCGTTTGGAGGAGTATTTCGGCGATGGGCGTGGTGTTGCCGCCGATGACGAGGGGCACATCGCGCACGCCCTGGGTGTTGGCCCAACTGGCAAAGTCCTTGGTGACGGGGAGAACGAATTGCTCATACATCGCGGGGGAGAAGAGCTCGGGGGAGGCCTGGGAATCGAAAACGATGAGTTCGGCGCCAACGTCGATGTAGCCTTGGGAAAAGGCTTTGATGATGCGGCCCGAGTAGGCGAGCACCTCGTGGACCCAATCGGGATCGTCGACGCAGGACAGGAAGAGGGCTTCGGCGCCGACCAATGAAATGGCGAGCGAGAAGGGACCGGAGACGGAACCTCGGAGCCAGACGTCGTCGCCAAGTTCGCGGCGCACGTTTTTGGCGGCGGCGATATTGATCGGCATGCGGCCGTCAGTGAGCGGATTGGGGATCTTCGCATTGGACAGGTCGGAGCCGGGTTTGATGACGTGATCGCCGGGTTTGATGCCGGGAATGGAAGTGTCGGCCCCCTCGTAGAACGTCACACGGCAGCCACAGGCTTCGGCTTCGAGATTGTAGACATCAACGCCGACCGCGAGGGCGTCGGGTTGGATGGCAGCGTATTCAGCGAGCAGGGCTTTGGTGAGTAAGTCGGCGTCGCGCGCAATGGCCGAAGGGGTGGACTTGATAAAATTGGCCTTGTGCTCGTAGATGGCAGGAAGGAAGGGGGGTCTCCTTTTGGGGGACTCACAGCGCAGGACGGATTCGATTTCGGCGCGGGTCAGAGGGGTGGAAAGGGCAGTACGCATTGCTAAATTGGGTGAACGAGGTAAAACAGGAAGAATAGCACAATAATTTTCTAAACTGCTTGGCTAGGAAGGTGAATTAAATTGGCATATTGGGCGATTGTGGCGAAAAAGTGCGGTGACTAACTCTTTGCCCCTCGAAATTAAGGTGCCCGGCACGGGGGTTTACTTCGCCGAAAGTGTGCATGCACGGGACTTCGAAATGAGTGAGCGCAGTGATCCGTTTCACAAGTTGTTGTTTGTGCAGCAGGGACGAGTGGAGCTCCACACCAAGACGGGGCGGGAGTCGGTGGAAACGATGGGACGGGAGCGCGCGCTTTTGCCGATTCCGGCGGGGGTGCGCCATCGAGTTTTGGATCAGGAGCCTTCGGTGATTCTGCTGTTGGGGCTGGGCGATGAGTTTCTGCGCCGCGATGAGGATGTGTGGCAGATCTGGCTGCGATTGCAGCGGAATCCGGTGAACGCACGGGTGATGGAAGGTGGATTTGCCGGATGGTGGCGGCGGGCGGTTTTGGAGCAGACGCGGCAAGGGCCGGGCGCGGGCGTAACGGTGCGAGCGATGGCGCTGCAGGTGCTGGTGGCGGCGGATCGAAATGTGGCGCGGCCGACGGCGGATTCCGCGGTGGAGCGGGTGCGGATGGTGCAGCGCGAAGTGAAGGAGACTTTTTTCGAACCCTGGGATATTGACCGCGCGGCGCAGCGGGCGGGACTTTCGCGGCGGCAGTTCACGCTGCGCTTCAAAGAGGTCACGGGAGACACGTTTGTGGAGCACCTGAATGCACTCCGGTTAACCCATGCGGAGCGGTTGTTGCGCTCCGGAGGCCATAGTGTGACGGGAGCGACGTTTTCGGCGGGGTTTGAAGATTTGTCGCATTTTTACCGATTGTTTCGGGGGAAGCATGGGATGCCGCCGCGCCGGTGGTTGGAGGAGGTGGGGCGATTTGAGAATTTGGATTTTTGATTTCGGAATTCGGATTGGGGCGGACGCGGGGGCGGTGGGGCAGGATGGGGCGTCGTCGAGCAACGCCCCTTGTTGCTCCATCCGGGGAGGGGGGGCACGGTCGGACGGTTCGGTGGTCCGTAATGGAAACGGGGGGATGAAAGTCGGTGAAAATTTGGGAGAAGGACGGCGGAGATTGACCGCGACAGGGAGGCGGGATCAGCGTGATTTTTTGTATCCCTATTAGTCCTGATGAAAGCTCAAGCTGTTGTATTTACTGGTCCTGGTGTGGTGGAATTTTGTGCCGTGAAATGTCCGGAGCCGGGGGCGGATGATGTTGTGATCGATGTGACGCATTCCTGGATTAGCAATGGCACGGAGGGGTCGTTTTTGCGGGGCGAGCGATTGGCGGGCGACACGGCGAAGAAGCTGGGTGACCCGGAACCGTTTCCGATCATCGCGGGCTATCAGAAAGTGGGCTGGGTGACAGCGGTGGGGGCGAACGTGACGGCATTCGCGGTGGGAGATTTTGTTTTCGCGATCATGAGTGCGGTGGAAGGCATGTTTGATAATCAGTTTGCCGGGCACGTTTCGCCGTCGGTCTGTCAGCAGCATTTTGTGCATCGGTTGCCGGAGGCGGCGAAGGCCAATCCAGAGGCGTATTGCGGGATGGTGCTGACTCAAGTCGGCTATAACTGCGGCTCGCGACCACGGATCGAACCGGGCGAAGTGGCGGTAGTGGTGGGCGATGGATTGGTGGGGCAGTGGACGGGGCAAACGCTGCATCGGCGCGGGGCCAAAGTGATCATGACGGGGCGGCACGCGGATCGGCTGGCGAAGTTTGAACAAGGCGGCTGGGGATGCGGGCTAAAGGTCGCGTCAGATGGTGTCGCGGAAGTGACCGCGCGGGGCGAAGGACCGATTGCGGTGCTGGTGGATACGCCGGGTGACGCAAAATTGTTCGATGCCTATTTACCGCATTTGAAGCATGGCGGCACAATTGTGTCGGCGGGATTTTACGGACTGGAAGGGTTCATCGAGATCCAGAAATATCGGTATCGGGAGATTGCGTTTGATCTCGTGGCGGGAATCACGCGGGAGCGCATTGATGCGACGATTGATTGGGTAGCGCAGGGCAAACTGGATACGATGGGATTGATCACGCATCGTTTTCCCGTCGCCGAGGCGGCGAAGGCGTGGCGATTGATTGAATCGAAAAGCGAGCCCGTGCTCGGGGTAATCTTGGATTGGAAAGGAGTGACGTCATGAAGCCTTTCCTGCCGCAAACAATGAAGCAGTTGGTGATCACCGCGCCCGGTGAAGTGGACTGGGCGGATGCGCCGTTGCCGACGCCAAAGCCGGATGAAGCGCTGGTGCGCGTGACCGGAGTTTCGACCTGTCCGCATTGGGATATGCATATTCTGGGGGGGCAACCGATGTTTCCCGGACAGACGTTAAACTATCCGTATTTTCCGGGTCAGCCCGGGCATGAGGCGGTGGGTATCGTCATGGCAGTGGGGGAGGCGGTGAAGGAACTTGAAGTCGGTCAGGCGGTGGCGGCGTGGCGAGATACGGGCGAGCCGCGGCACGGGTTCTACGCGCAGTTTAATGTCTTTCGGGAAGTGGATCTGTTGGCGGTGCCGGAAGATCGATCTTCGGCGGAACTCGCTTCGTTGGAACTGGCGATGTGTGTGGAAGTGAGTTTCCAGCGCTTGGCGCAATGGCAACCGGTGAAGGGTAAACGAATCGCGATCGCAGGATTGGGCCCCGCCGGTTTGTTGGCGGTGCAGTTGGCGCGGTATCACGGGGCGACGGAAATTGTCGGGATCGACGCGGTGGCGGAACGTTGCGAGCTGGCGCTGAAGCTGGGTGCGACGGAAGTTGGGGGGTCAGATTCGGAAGCATGGCCGGCGGACCGAATGAGCGACCGCGCGGTGGATATGGCGATTGATTGCACGGGAATCGCCCCGGTAGTGGAGTTTTTGTTGCAGCGCACCAAGGACGCGGTGGCGTTATTTGGCGTGCTGCGGGCGGATGTGCATTACAGCAGTGGGTTGATGTGGGGGCCGGGGGCGACGCTCATCGGCTATGGTGACCACAACCGGGTAGCGGCGGAAACGGCGTTGGCGGCGATTGAAGCCGGCGCGCTGGATCTGTCGGCGTTAATTTCAACGACTCTACCGATGAGTGACTACGTCAAAGGCGTCGAATTACTGCGCGAGAAGAAAGCGATTAAAGTGCTGTTTGATCCTTGGGCGTGAGGGGAAGAGATCCCAGAGGCGGGACTTTTTTACCGGAGGAAACACCGGAAACAGGGGGCTGAACCGAGGGGCAGGATGAGGGGAGGGGGATGGTCGAGCCAGAGGGAGTCGGGATGAGAAATTCCTCCCGCGGTTGTCTCAACTTGGGCCGATGGTATTAGCCGAAGAAGTGGTCTTCGAGGGCGAGGCAGAGGGTGTGGTAGACCGGGAGGTGGAGCTCTTGAATGAGGTAGATTTCTTCGGCGGGAACGCGCACGCAGTGATCGGCGAGGGCCACTGATTTGCCACCGGCAGAGCCAGTGAGCACGATGGTCGTCATATTTTTGGAGCGCGCGGTTTCGAGGGCGAGGCCGACGTTGCGAGAGTTTCCTGAACACGTCATGCCAAGGAGGATGTCGCCCGGTTGACCGAGGGCGTTGACGAGTTGCGCAAACTCCAGCTCGCCGGCCATGTCGTTGGCGACGGCGGTGCGGAGGGCGGTGAAACCGGTGAGAGGAATGGCGGGCAGGCCGCCTTGAAGTTTTTGGAGCAGAGGGTCGGCGTTGGACGGGACCTCAATCTTGCGGCGACGATCGAAGCCCTTGAGCAGTTCACCGGCGATGTGTTCGGCGTCGGACGCGCTGCCGCCATTGCCGCAAAGGTAGAGGCGGTGGCCGGAGGTGAAGCAGGTCACGAGAGCGTCGAAAGCGCTACGAATGGAGTCGGTGCAAGGCGCGAGTTCGGGGCGACGGGCAATGAGGTCGGTGAGGCGAGAATCGATGGGTAAGGCCATAAAAGTAACGATGATTAATTAAACGACCTGGTGCCGTGCAGCCCGGCGCAGATCGCGCCGAGATTGCCGACGGATTCACCGAGCGGAGATGGAGTAATCCGGCATGCGGCAAGTGATGGCGGGAGGCATTCGGCGGCCAGGACTTCCCGCATGGCCGGTTCGACGAACGGTTGGCAGCGGAGGTAGAGGCTACCAATGATGATACGCTCGGGATTGAGGCAATCGATGAAGAGCGCGAGGGCTTGGCCGAGACGGCGACCGAACTCGGCGAGGACGGCAATGGCGGTGGTATCGCCGCGTTGGGCGGACTCATTGATGGACTTGGCGGTCGGGTGGTTGGTCTGCCACTCTCGCCAGTTGGTGGGACGGGAATCGCCGGAGAGAAACTCGATGAGATGAGGCATGGCACCGCCGCTGCAGAAGCCTTCGAAGGAACCGCGTTTACCGAAGCCGAGGGGGCCATCGGGCGCGAGACGGAGATGCCCGACTTCGCCGGCACTCCCGGTCGCACCCTCGAGAAGTTGTCCATTGAGAATGATGCCCGCGCCCATGCCGGTGCCGGCGGTGAGGTAGATGAGGGAACGACAATCGCGGTTGAAACCAAAGCGCCATTCCGCGAGCGCGTTGGCGTTGGCGTCGTTCATGAGGAACGCGGGGGTGGCGAGTTTCTCGGTGAGCAGGGAGGAGACGGGAATCCGGTCCCAGCCCGGCAGATTGGGCGGGCTCAGCACGGTGCCACCGGGGGCATCAAGGGGGCCGCCGCAAGCGATGCCGATGGCGGCCGCGGGGGGGAGATCGGAGAGGGCGGCCGCGATGGTGTTGACCGTGGTCTGAGGATCGCTGGTGGCGAAGCGGGTGAGCTCGGTCAGCCCGTCGTCTTCCGACCACCGGGAAACCGCGGTTTTGGTGCCGCCGATGTCGACGCCGTAGTAAAAGTTAGGAAACGACATCAGACTGGGGGCGACGATGCGGTGCGACGGTGATCACGATCGATTTCGACGTGGGAGTGCGGCTGATGTTGGCGGTCGCATGGATGGGGACGAGCACGTTGGCTTCGGGGTAGTAGGCGGCGGCACAGCCGCGCGGAGTGTCATAAGGGATCACGAGGAACAGTTGAGCGGTGCGGGTTTCGCCGCGGAAGTGACTGGTGATATCGACGGGTTGTTCGGCGGTGAGGTCGCGGGCGGCCATATCTTCCCGGTTCATGAAGATCACGCGGCGCTCGTTGGTGATGCCGCGGTAGCGATCGTTGTTGCCGTAGATTGTGGTGTTGAACTGGTCGTGGCTGCGGAAGGTTTGCAGCAGCATTTGGTTGGGCTCGAGGACGAGGGGCTTGAGCGGATTGATCGTGAGGTGAGCTTTGCCATCGGCGGTGTTCCAGCGGCGTTCCTTGACGCCGTTGGGCAGATAGAACCCACCGGGCTGGTGGATGCGGACGTTAAATTTTTCGAAGCCGGGGATGACCCGTTCGATCCGCTCGCGAATGAGGTCATAGTCTTTCGCGAAGTCGGCCCAAGGGACGGTGTGTTTGTTCCCGAACGTGGCGGAAGCGGTGCGGCACACGATAGCGACCTCACTGAGCAAGTGCGGGGACGCGGGCGTGAGTTTGCCTTCGGAACTGTGGACGACGCCCATGGAGTTTTCGACGGTCACGAATTGAGGGCGATCCTCGCGGAGATCCTGCTCGGTGCGGCCGAGACAAGGGAGGATGAGTGCGCGCCGGCCGGTGATGAGATGGCCGCGATTAAGTTTAGTCGAAATTTGGACGGTCAGTAGGCAACGGCGGAAGGCGGCCGCGGTGTAACGGGTATCCGGTGACGCGGAGAGGAAGTTGCCGCCGAGGGCGAAGAAGACCCGGGCCTTGCCTTCATGCATCGCCGCAATGGCTTCGACGGTGTCGTAACCGAATTCGCGAGGCGACTTGAAGTCGAATTCGGCATCGAGGGAGTCGAGGAAGGCGGTGGGCGGGCGTTCCCAGATGCCCATGGTGCGGTCGCCTTGGACATTGCTATGGCCGCGGACGGGACAGAGGCCACTGCGCGGGCGGCCGATTTTGCCGGTGAGCAAGTGGAGGTTGACGACCTCGCGGATTGTTTCGACGGCGTTGTGATGTTGAGTGAGCCCCATGGCCCAACACGTGATCGCCTCGGGGGCGTTGATAAAGACGGTTGCGGCGGCGCGGATCTGGGCCTCGGTGAGACCGGATTGGGAGGTGAGGTCGGACCAGTTGGCGGCGGCGAGATCGGCGACGAGGGCTTCGTAGCCAGCGGTGTGTTCCGTGATGAACGCTTGATCCACGACGGTACCGGGGGCGGCGGCCTCGGCATCGAGCACGCACTTGAGCATGCCCTTGAGGAAAGGGAGATCACCGTTGAGACGCACGGGGACGTGCAGGGAATTAAGCGGGGTCGCCTTGCCTAGAATACCGGAAATTTTTTGGGGATGGGCAAAGGCCTTGAGGCCAGTTTCGAGTAATGGATTAACCGATACGATACGCCCGCCGTTCTGCACGGTGTGCTCCATGGAAGTGAGCATGCGCGGATGGTTGGTGCCGGGGTTTTGGCCGATGACGAGTAAACAATCCGTGTTTTCGATTTCATCGAGAGTGACGGTGCCCTTGCCGATGCCGATGGTCTGGCCGAGGGCGGCGCCGCTGGATTCGTGGCACATGTTGGAGCAATCGGGGAGATTATTGGTGCCAAACTGGCGAACAAAGAGCTGGTAGAGGAACGCGGCTTCGTTGCTGGCGCGGCCGGACGTGTAGAAGATGGCGTCGTCGGGGGTGGCGCAGGCGTTGAGTTCCCCGGCGACGAGAGCAAAGGCGTCGTCCCAGGCGATGGGCCGGTAGTGGGTGGCGTTGGCGTCGAGCACCAAGGGCTCGGTGATGCGGCCGGCGTCGTTGAGCCAGAAGTCTGAATGGGCGGCGAGATCGGCGATCGAGTGTCGGGCGAAGAACTCACGGTCGGCGCGCTTGCGGGTGGTTTCGGTGGCGATGGCCTTGGCGCCATTTTCACAGAATTCAAAACTGGAGCGATCACCGTCGGGGTCGGGCCAAGCGCAACTGGGGCAATCGAAGCCGCCTTTTTGGTTGGCCCGAAGGAGGGCGGCCGTGCCGCGAACGAGGCCTGCTTGGGCCTGAATATGCCGCAAAGAGTTCAGGACCGCAGGCGTGCCGACGGCTTTGTCTTTGGGGGCTCCTCGTTTGAGATCGAGGAGGTCGCGAGGGGGTTCGGCGTCGGGGAGAGGGTGAGTTTTATCCATGCGGGCGCAATCGGTTGCGATTCAACATTGGGCGCGCGGGAAGGCACCGCAAGAATGCAGCGCCGAATACCAACAGGGCCGAGGAATCAGAATTTTCAGGAGAATCGGGTCACAGAGATCAGGGATGAGTAAAGAGTTAACGGAGGGATCCCGGTGAAATTGATCACTCAACCGGGAGGGGGCACCGCAAGGGTGAAGACCGTTTCCGGCGGGCTGGGGATTACCCTCGAATGGTGAACGCGGTGACCCACTCAGTTTCTACGTCCAAACTACCAGACGCGGGAGGCGGGGCGGGATTCCAACTCGGCTTCGATGTCGTCGGGCAGAGCGGCGAGGAAATCGAGGTCGGTGCGGCGCTCGATCTCGTCGATCGTGGTGAGGTAGTGGGACAAATCGGTATTGGGCGCAGGCTCCGGGGGGAAGAGGAAGGCGAGGGTGCGGACGCGATTGTCACTTTCGTCGATCAGAATCATGAAACACTCCGCGGGGATGACGGGGCGACCGTTGCCCCGGCCGGGCAGGCGAGGGAGCGTGGGATCGATGACGGGGCCGCAAAGGACCCAGATTTCGCCGAAGCGGGCGGGGTAGCTGGTCGCGGCGCGGAGCTCGAGGGTTTTCCAGAGACCGGCGTTGAGGCCATGCTTCTGGGGCATGACGTTGCTCATGAGAAATGTTTCGCGTTGGGCGGATTCGCCATAGCGGGTGGAGATGGCGTAGTTGGGAGCAAGGTGGCCGCGATCGTAGCCGGTGTTGGTGTAGGCATCGGAGTCGACGCGGGCAATGGTGCGACGGTCGACCTCGAAGCGATCGGGGCGCTCGCCAGATTCGGGAAGGGGAGTGACGTCCTGCATCCGGTAGGCGGCCCAGAGGGGGGAGGCAAGTTCGTCGGAATAACCCACGAGGTAGCCTTGATTGGAGAGGAAGCGGCCGGCGTTTTCACCGCCGAGGGTGAACTGAGGGACGCCGGCATAGAGATGGGTGCGATCGCCAAAGGGGGGCGGAGTGGCGACGAAGTCGGGGCTGTAGTAGAGCTGGTAGATATCCCACGCGACATCGAGGAGTTCGACGTGTTTATGGGCGGTGAAGGCGTTGGTGACCAGCAGGCGCACCTCTGCTTGGCGGGGGGCGGGCTGGAAAAAATACCAACCGGCGCCGACCGCGACGATGAGCACGTTGAGCCAGAGCACCATTTTGGTGCGGGTGAAGCGGTGGCGAGAGGACTGGCCGCGGGATTTTGCGCTGGAATGACGCCTTTTAGTGCTACGAGCGGGAGATTTTCTGGCCATGCGGGGCTGAAAGCTGAGGCGGCGGCAGGGCGGAGCGAACCTAAACTACGATTAATATGACGTCCGGGAGGGGAGAGCGGAGAAAGTGTTCTACAAGGAGGGTTGGCTGGGTTTAGATCAGGACTGTGAAACTCTGGTTCACTTTTCTTTTGGCCGTCGCGTTGGTGGAGGCGGAACCGGGGCGGTTGGATTGGTTGCGAGGGGAGATCGCGCGGCACGATACGCTTTATTTTGAAAAAGCGGAGCCGGAGATCACCGATTACGAGTATGACCACTTGAAAGCGGAGTTGCGGCGATTGGAGGTGGAGTTGGGCCGGGAGTCGTCGGAGCGGGTGGGAAGTGATTTGCGGAAAGAGAGCGCGTTGGTGCCGCACGGGCGACCGATGTTAAGTCTGGAGAAGGCGTATTCGAACGATGAGGTGGACAAATTTGGGGCGAGGCTCTGGGAGGCCGGGTTGAAGCCGGGGGAGGGACTGATTGTGGAGCCGAAATATGATGGCATCGCGATCAACGTGCGGATGGTGCGGGGCCGGGTGGGGGTGGCCGCGACGCGGGGGGATGGCACTCGGGGCGAAGTGGTGACGGCGGCATTCGCGGCGGTCGGCGACATGGGCTACCGCTGGGATCGGTCGCAGGGGATCGAAGAGATCGAATTGAGAGGAGAAGTCATTATCTCATATGAAGCGTTTGCGGCCCTGAACGCACGGCGAGTGGCGGCGGGGGACGAGCCGTTCAGGCATCCGCGCGCGGTGGCGGCGGGATCGATCAAATTGACTGATTTGGCGGAGATTCAAGCGAGAGGATTATCGGTGGTGTTTCATGGTTGGGGGGAGGTTGTGCCGGAGACGGCGGCACCGGAATCGGTGTTAGCTTTTCGAAGTTGGGCGCAAGGGGTTGGTTTGCCGGTCGGTGAGATGGTGCGGGTCAAATTCGGGGAGAGGTCGAGCTTGCGTGGGGTGATCGAGCAGGTGCGTGAGGACGCGGCGGCGCTGCCGACGGATGGCGTGGTGATCAAAGTGGATGAGGTATCGTCGCAGCGGCGCTTGGGCGACGGGCCGACGGCGCCGCGTTGGGCGATCGCGCGAAAGTTTGCGCCACCGCGGGCAGAGACAACGCTGCGACAGATTGTCTGGCAGGTGGGCAGGTCGGGCGTGTTGACGCCAGTGGCGGAGTTTGAGCCGGTGCAGTTGGACGGCACGACGGTGGCGCGGGCGACGTTGCACAATGCGAAGGAAGTGCGGCGGCGTGATCTACGGCGCGGAGATCGGGTGGTGGTGGAAAAGGCGGGTCAAGTAATCCCGGCGATTGTCGAGGTGCGGACAGCGTTGCGAGCGGGGGAAAGTGTAGCGGAAGGTTGGCCGGAGCAGTGTCCCTCGTGTGGCGAGGCAGTGGAGGTGGATGGCGTGGATTTGCGCTGTGGGAACTTTGAGTGTCCGGACCAAATGGGGTTGCGGTTGGTGCACTTTGCCTCGCGGGGGGCGGTGGGGATTCGGGGACTGGGAAAGTCGATGGCGACGAAGCTGGTCGAAGCACGGCTCGTGCGTGGTCCCGGCGATCTTTATGCGGTGACGGAGGCTGAGCTGGTGGACTTGCCGGGAGTGGGGCCGGCGACGGCACGAAAGTTGCGCCGGGAGATTGGGGACAGCCGGGCGCAGGCGCCGTGGCGGATGTTGGTCGGTTTGGGCCTGCCAGGACTGGGGCCCACGCGGGCGAAGCTCGTGGCCGGCAAGCTGCAGCGATTGACGGATTTGCTCGACGCGGAAGAACGGGCGGAGGCGTTCGCGGCGTTGGGGGCGGCGGCGCGAGCGGAGTTGGAAGTTGCGCTCGCGCAGCCGGAGATTGCCCGAACGGTGACCGCGCTTCACGCGGCGATCGTTAGGCAGTGAATACAGTCGTGATGGTGGCGGCGGTCACGGGTTGCGCGCATTGCAGGGCGACGCGAATCGGGTGGGGGGGCTGGTTGATGGTGTCGGTCGCGAGGGCCAGACGGGCGCCTTCGATTTGAATCTTGGCGTGGAGTTTGATGCCATGATCGTTGAAGGTGAGATGGTTGCCGTTGACCTCGCACTCACCGAAAGAGATGAGCGCGGATTCGAAGTCCGCGGGTTCGGAAAACTCGACGCGGTCGATGATGGTGACGCTGCCGTCGCCGCGGCGGTCGAAGATGAATTCGCGTTCGAGCAGGCGGAGCGTGGGCACGTCATAGGCGCGGCGGAGGTCAAAAACGACGCGGTCCGTTTCGTCGGTAAATTCAGTGAGGATCGTGTTGGTTTGCCACTCGGCTCCGACCTCTTGGAGTTGCCCGGCGACGCGCGGGACGGGGTGGCCGTAGGAGTTGAGCAGTTGGCTTTCGTAGCGTTGGGCGCTAAACGTGCGGAAGCTGTAGATTTCCAAGCCCGGGTCGACGATGAGGGCGCGTCCGTCGACGACGATGGTGAAGGTGCCAAGATCGTTGTGGTTATGATTCACACCATTGTTTCCACCGAGCAAGGTGGCGGAGAGTTGGCGGCGCGTGGTGGGCGCGGGACGGGCGATGAGCAGCGAGGAATTCTTGAACCAGTGCCGAAGTTCGGGCGGCCGGACGGTGGCGCGCGGTTGACGAGGATTGATGGTCTGGAACATCCAGAGCATCGGCGCGCCGGCCATTTGGATGTTAGCGTCACCGAAGGGATCGGGAGCGTCGGGGATGACTTCGGACTCGGCAGGATCGGCGCCGCGCCGATTTTGGAGCCAGTGACGCGCCCAGAACAGGGGTTGAGTATCGATGCGGCAGTCGGCAAAGGTGGGGAAAACGCCGGGCTGAATTTCGGCGCGATCGGGGAAGAGGGCAACGCGCGACATCTTGGGTTCGTCGAACAGATCGTAGAGCCCGTCGGTGCCGAGGCGGAAGAGTTCGGAGATGATGATGTAGTGGGAGACACCGTAGCCCCAGTAGCCCACCCCCTCGGTGCAAAAGCCATCGGAGTTGAAGCTCTCGCGGAAGTTTTTGACGAGCATTTCGCCAGCGGCGAACCACCACGCGCGTTGGTCGGCAGGGAGGATGGCGGCGGCGGCCTGAGTGAGGCAGGCGAGGTTGACGGAATTCCAATTATGGGTGACGTCGATCCACCAGTAGACGTCGCGGCCCGACTCGAGCCGTTGGCGCAAGGGGTTGAAAACGCGGCGCAACACTTCGGCTTTGAGGCGGGCTTGAAACGCCGGAGAAATACGCGGACCCAGCAGGTAGGCGATGTAGGAGAGTTGGGCGCCGAAGTGGGCGACGACCAAGTCGATCTCGATGGTCTTCCCCTCGAGGTTGCGGCGCTCCAGATCGTTGTTGGGATGCACCCAACTGCTGACCTGCACGAGTTGGTTAAAATCGGATTCGAGGACGTCGAGAAACTCGCCCTCGTCGTAGATCGCTTCGGCGAGGAGAAAGGTGACCTGGCGTTCGCGAGTGAGGGGGATGACTTGATTGATCTTGGTGACGCTTTTGGTCTCGAGGCAATCGACGTAGGTGGCGTCGTTGTAGTCGGGAAACGGCATGGCGGCCAGCTCACGAGCGCGGGTTAACAGGCGTTGACCGAGGGGATCATTTTGCCAGCGAGACCAGGCGGCGCGATCGGTGACGACGGGGGCGAAGGCGAAGTTGGTGGCGGGGAGCAGGCGTTGCCAAGCGCGGGCTCTGGCGGGACTCGGCGTGTAACGTTCGCCGTCAGGAATATCGAAATTGAAGTCGTTTGCACCCATGGCCGGCACTGTTTGCGCCCGTGGTGAAGTTGGCAAGACAGAGGGGCGATCCGCGACGGATTTCTGGGCGGTCGGGACTTGCGTCGAGCTAGGGCGGGATCTCATGATCCTGGGTCCGAGCATTTGGCTGACGCCGTGAACTCTCTAGCCCATTAAACTTTTATGAAAAACACCGATACAACGAACTCCTCTCAATTGAATCGGCGCTCGTGGTTGGGTCGGATGACCGCGGTGACATTGGGCACGGTTTTAGGGGGAGCGATCGCGCGGGGCAGTTCACCGCTACCGGTGAGTCCGAAGACCAAAAGCACCCAGACGGCGAGGAAGCGGGCAGCGAGGGAGTCGATTCCGATGGGTTATGACGAGCCGATGTTTTAGAGCCGATGGCCAAGTTAGGTAAAAAGTCGGCGACGCTTACGCCAGAGAAAGCGTTGGCGGGAGTGCGGAAGTTCTCCCGGGTCAATGGCTGGAGTGTGGTGATCATTGCTTCGTTGGGGACGCTCGTGTCCTTGCTGATGGGTGACCTGTTTGGCGTGGCGATTGGATTGTTGGTGGTCGGCGCGGGGGCGATGGAGGTGCACGGTAATCGGCGGCTGGGGAGAGGGGAGGTGCAGGGGATGAATTGGCTGGTGCGGTCGCAGTTGGCTCTACTCGCGTTTGTGGTGGTTTACGCGGTGTCGCGATTGGCGAGTTTTGATGGCGAAATGGCGCTGACGAACCTGACGCCGGAGATGGCGATGGCGTTAAATGAATTGCAGATCGATCCGCGGGACTTGATGCCGCTGATTAAGCTGAGTGTGTGGGGTCTATATGGGACCGTGATCATCGTGACCTGCGGGTATCAGGGCGGGTTAAGTTTATTTTACCGGGGGCGGATTCCATTGGTTCGAAAGGCGCTGGAGAATGCAAAGCGGCGACCGGCCATGGCGACGGTGGCAGCGCCGTCGGTCGATCAACGATTTTACGATGCGGTCGCGGCCGAGATGGCTGCGGGTGATCATAATCCCGGCCTGTGGGCGCGAGCATTGGCGGAATCCGATGGGGAGGAGGGACGCTGTCAGGCGATTTATATCCGACTGCGGGTGGTCGAGCTGAGCCGAGTGGGCTGAGAGTCAGGAGGATTGAATCACGCCAAGATGCGAAGAGCTGATGCGGTGGTGGAGACGCAAGGGAAGGCTGCTAGCAGCCTGTCGGACTTAACCCCTCGAAGCGATCTATAGGCTCAAGGATGACTTCAAAGTTCGCCGCGAAGTGATTGGATTGAGACTGAGGCACCTTCGAGGCCGTCTTATTGAGATTCGTTTCTAAGTCCGACAGGCTGCTAGGCGGGGCTGATTTTTACCGGAGCGGATTTTCGGGGCAGTGACTGGCCGGTGTCGGATGATCTGGCGGCGTGGTTCGATGCGGATTTATACTGACAGAGGAGGCTCGTTTCGTTCTTTCCTGCCGCTTGTCCACATCCACTCTCCCCTCGCTGCATCCGTCGCACCACCCTGATACTCGGAAGCGAATCGAGGAGCTGGATTACTTTAGAGGAATCGCCATTCTTTTTGTCGTGTTTGGTCATAGTTGGCAAAGCCCCCATGGTCAGATCTATGACCTGTCGCAGGCCATCATGGCTGGGGGGACGACTTTGTTCGTTTTCATCTCGGGTTTCTTTTTTGCCAAGACTTACGCCTCGCGGGACGGAAGCTACCGCGAGTTCTTGGGGAAAAAGATCCTCAATGTTGGCATGCCTTTTGTCGCCGTGACGTTGGTTTTTCTCGGTATTATCTTTTTAAAGTTATCCTTCACCACGGACACCGGGGGGGGGGGCCTTGCGCAGGATCAACAATTTTCTTACGTTCGGTTATATCTATACCAGCCACTGGTATATCCCGTTTGTGATGCTGATGTTTTTACTCGCTCCCTTGCATCGGCTTTTCTTCCGGATGAAAGGGGGGGGGGATGCTGACGCTCGTGATCTTGGCGACGGTGATTTCGCTTTTGGCGATGCGCCCGCCGAATCCAGCCGACTGGCTGCGTAACCTGATCTACTTTCAGTCGTTCTATCTCTGGGGTATCGTTTTTTGTCGGTATTATGAGCGCATCCATCGTTACCGAAAGCACCTGCTGGCTTGGTCCGCCTTGGGTTTCGTGACCACCCTGAGCCTACAGATGTATTACTATCGAGGTCACTTTAACTTTCATAAAGACGACCTGTGGAGTTACGCGGGAGTGGATTTGATGGGCCTGCAAAAATTGTTTTTGAGTGTCTTCATGATCATCGTCTTACGGGGCGTCGAACTCGGCAAGGTCGGGACGGGTTTGCGTTGGCTGGCCACCATGAGTTTCGGCATCTATTTTCTGCATGATCCCGCAAGGGATATTCTATTGAGATGGCCCCCGCTCAAGCTCAATATGGGCGGAGGATTTTGGCCTATAGGGCAAACCGTGGTGATCGCTTTGCTGAGTATTGCGGTATCCAGTGTGTTGGTCGGGTGCGTCCGGAAATTTTTCGGACCGGTTTGGTCCCGTCGTCTGGTCGGCGGGTGATGGACTTGGCGACCGATTAGGCAGTGAAGATCGTTCGCAGTTGCCGCCGGCAACGACACCAGCTCGTCAGACCCGATGTTTATCGTCGGTAAGGTCAGTCCGTGGCCACGCGATTTGAAGTCACGAAAGTCCGCATAGGAAGCAAGAGACGGCATCGGGTTGGGCGCATTGAAATCCCGAACGGGATCAGACGAGGCCGGGGACTTAAAGATTCAGCTCAGCGCGCTCATCGGAGGTGAGTTCTCTCAGGCCGAGAGATTTAGTGGTCGCAAGATTTTCGCTCTCCCCAGTGAGGAGGTAAAAAATATAGTGAGCGTCTTCCAAATATCCTGCTGGCACACGTAGTCGAAGTTTGGATTTTTCGACCGCGTTGGCTTTCAGATCACCGATGCGGATAATCCGCCCGATGTTTTCGAATTCGCGGCCCCCGGGTGATGTCGGGTTAGGGACGTTGTATCCCAACAGAACGAGACAGTAGGCCTCCTCGATATCGCGCGGTGATATTAGCTCCAGATTTATGGCAATGGAGTCTTTCAGCTCGAGGGAGCCATAGTCTCCCGCTGCCAATGACTGTTGGATCGTTTCTTCGAGTTGCGAATACCCGTAGTTGAGTTGTTGGGTCCGTTCCTCGGTGTTGGCCGAAATATTGAGGTCGCCAGCGTTGAGGTTGGCGATCGCGGCTTCAGTGCCCGACCGATACTGTTGCAACTCCGCTCTCGCTTGGGACTCCAGCTCATATTTGCGTTGATAGCTGAGAGAGGTTTCGAAGGTGCTCACTTCGATGATTTCGGTCGTAAAACCGACCCTGGCTTCGAGTCGGAAGTTTCGTTTATAGCTTACGCGTTTCACCCCAGCGGGAGTGTCGACGCGCAAACTCCAGCGACCCGCGGTGACGACGGGGGCATCGCCCCACTTGGTCTGAACGGTGACGTCTACGGCTCGAAACGCATAGACCGTTTCGCCCTCAGCAGATTCCTTCGCAATCAGGCTCCCGGTGCAAACGGAGATAAGGAGTAGTCGGTAAAACCAAGTCATCATGAATTGTGTTCCCATGATCCGAGATCGTGGAGTCATATTGGGACTAGGTCAAAACAGCTTTAGATCGGAGGTTCCGATCGGTGACGCGATCGAAGGGAGGGCACGCCGGGAATGGTTAGCTATGGCGGACTGAGCGCTTTCCGGGCGCGGATAAAACGGTGGTTCCGGCTGGAACAGACATCGACCCAATTAGGGGGCCGTCGTGGTTGGCTGGATTCTTGCAGCGTCCTTTATGAGCCGGTCCAGCAGGGCCTGGCCGACGGCCGGTTTGAAGTGCAATGGGTCACTCCAATTTGCCGCGTTCCATACTTCCGCAGCAACCGGTTCACCCCAGTCGGTCGGGGTGGCGTAGGACACGTAGGCGACGGTGACGCGCGGCCGTTCGACGGCGGCTGAGGAAACGTCCGAGGACCTGGGCTGCGCCGCGTTGAATTTGGTCACGACTTGATGCCAAAGGCGGGTGCGCGCTTGCAGGGCGTTCAGGATTATGGGATCGGATAAACTGATGGGGGAGTGGGGACCATCGTAGTAGATGACTAAGGCATCATGCGGGACGCGGAGTTCCGTTATACGCTGAATCCGTGCTTCGATTTCGGTCTGGTGCCGAGGGCCTACGGGTAGATTGGTGCGTAATAAATTGAGTGTTTTTCGGGCTAAATCTTGATCTGCTTTCGTGGGGGCCCGGGGGGGCATAGTGTCAGGGTGAGCTCCGTTATCCGGCATCGGGCGTGCTTGCATTTGGGCCGCGATTTTGCGGAGGGATAGCTTAGTCGTATCGCCAGAGAGCAGATAGCGCAGCGAACTGCCCTCCAGCTGGCGGCGGGGATCGCGGCGATAACCCATCGTATCCAGAAAATAGATATGGGAGTGAGTGCTGGTTTGCAGGAGGCCCACGAGGAGGTTGTCAATTATGCGGTCATCGGCCCCCTCGATGCCGAGATTGATGACTTGGGGAACTTTGCGAGTATCGTGGCCCCGGCGAGTTCGGGATGTGCCGACTAGAACCCTATCGATGTCCCGCTCGGAGGCGGCGGGACGTTCAAGTTCGGCCAAAAGGGCCGGCAACGCGTAGGTGTGCGTGGTCAGCCGCTGATAGAGGTTACGTTTCAGCGGATCGACCCACTTATTCAGCAAGCAGGTGCCGGAGAAAAGCGCGGCGATGGGCGCGAAAACGATGAGGAGGTAAAGGCGGGGGGTAGGGCGCATCAGAACTGTCCGTAGATGACCGGAAGGGTATCCCGGTAGCCAATTAATATCATGACGGCCGTGAGAACACCACCGGTGATAACCGCCCAGGCGGCCGATTCCTGCCAACGCAGTCGGGTGGGGGCCACATTGACCGCGTCGTCATGAGTGAGGTGGAAGATGCTATTGGTGTTGGGGGCCCACAGGGCGATGGCGAACGTCGCCCCCACGACCGTGGCGGCATACCACGGACTCTCAGTGATGCGGCGGAATCCGCCCTCCAATTGGAAGTGTTCAGAAGATCCTTGGAAGACGGAACTGAGGGAGGACCAAGTGGGTATCGACCAGTCGAACATGCCGCGAAGAATCACGAGGGCTTGGTCCACCTGTTCGACCCGAAAAAGTAGAGTGATGAGGGGAAGGGTAAATAATATGGCGACGCGGCCGACCCAGCGAGGCATTTGGATACCCCGCTTAGCAGGCTTTTGCACTTGCCGGCGAATCGTGAGCAGCTGGAAAACCACGGCGTTGAGGCCAGCGAGGAGTCCCCAGAGGACAAAGGTGCCACTCGCGCCATGCCACAGGCCGACGGCCATGAGGCTGATCGGGGTAGCGACCGACCATGCGACCACCATGCGCCGGACCCCCCGGCCGGGGGTGAGATGGCGGACAAGGTTGAACGTGGGCAGGAACACAAAATCGCGAATAAACGCCGTTAAGGTGATGTGCCACCGGCCACAGAAATCGGTGGGGGAGATGGCCCGCAGGGGAGAATTGAAGTTGAGGGGCAGAAGGATTCCGAAGATCAATCCGATGCCCACGGCCATATCCGAGTAAGCGGAAAAATCGAAGTAAATTTGGAGGAGGAAGCCATAGGCTGCCAGCCAGGCTTCCAGCAGGGAGGGCGTGGCGCCATCTTGCGCGACCCGGTGGAAGATGGGATTCACGATGCCGCCCAGGCTGTCGGCCACCAATATCTTTTTGGCGAGGCCGAAGATGAAAAGTGACACCCCGCGGTGCAGTTGTTCGTGATTGACGATGCGACCGACCAGATCGGTGAACTGCGACCGGTTGCTCGGGAAACGCACAATCGGCCCCGCCACGATCTGGGCGAAGAACGTGACGTAGAGCGCGTAACTGCCAAAGTCAGAGCGGCACTTAGTCGAGCGGCTGGCGTCGACCAGATAGGTGATCTGCTGCAGGGTGTAAAACGACATCCCCAGCGGAATGGCCCCGGCGAAAGCCAAGGCAGTGACACCGCTCAGCGCCTCGGAACGCTCGATGGCAACCAGTCCGTATTTGTGAGATGCTAGGAGCAGCAGGTTGGTGGTGATCGCGCCTGCGAGAACCCAGACTCTCGATTTAGACCGACGCCCCATTTGCATCAAGTGTCTTCCGACCAGAAAATTAAACCCCACTGAGCCCGCCAAAATCGGAAGATACGATAGGTCCCCCAGAGCGTAGAAAAGCAAGGATGCCACGATCAGCAGGGTTTTGGCCGTGGGGCGGGCAAAACGCAGCGCCAGCCGGTGGAAGAGCACCACGACCGGCAGGAAAACGAAGATGAAGATGAGGGATTGATAGGACATCGACTACTCGCGATCAGTCGGCTGACTCGAAATAAAAGCAAGTCGCGGACCGCTACCCACGAATCGCCGTTCGGGCGGAGCGGGCCTCACGATGGCGAGTCGGAGAACGGCTCCCCGGCTTCGGCGCGGAGGTCGAGAAATGCGTCGACCACTTGGGCGACCGTGCGGTGGTTGAGCAGCAGCGTGGGGTCCACCTCGCCATCGATGTAATCCTCGAGCTCGCCGCTGATGATGACGGCGTCGATGGACTGCAGGCCCAGTTGCAGCAGGTCGCGGTCGGGCCCGATTTCATCGAGAGGACAATCTAAGCGGGCGGCAATTTGAGAGGTTAGAAATTCAATCAAATTGGAACGTTCGGAAGAGCGAGACGGGGATGCAGTCATATGAGGATAACGCTATTCGGATCCCGAGCGACCCATTTGGCAATGCAAGGCATCGGGACCGCTGATATTAGGGAGCGGCCCCGCTCGGGTCGGTGTCTGGATGGTCCGAAAATCGGGGAAGCGGTTGAGTAGGGCCGTCACGCCGTGGCGGATGATCCGTTTAGCGAAATCTTCGCCGATGCATTTGTGCAGACCGACGCCGAAGGGCAATTGGGTGGGCGCGGACGCGGAGTGCGTCTCGATCGTTTTGGCTGCGGCACCTGAAAAAGGGCAGCCCCCTCCGGCAGGACGGGCACTCGGATCGACGGTGCGAGCGTGCACAATATCGCCCGGGGCGAGGGCAATTCCGGCTGCCTGCGTCGGCTGCCGCGCGATTCGGTGCATGTGCAATACTGCTCCGCTTCGCGCGATTAAGTCGTCGAAGGTGCGTTCACTCGTATTCGGATCGAGTAGCGATTGGCGGTAGTCGGCCGAGCTCGTGGCGACTCGACTCAAGGCGTTGGAAAAGGTGAAGAGAGTGGCGAGCCCAGTCATATACAGGGCCATCAGCGTCCAGATACGTTCATCATCGGGGGTATCGCCCGGCAGGGACTCACCGAGGAAATCGAACATTGATGGCGCAGGGGTGGGCGGGAGAATTTGAGTGGAAAGCTGGGATCTGAGATCGGCGGCAAAACGGGCGGCGAGTTTTTCGGCGCGGCGCGCACGGCGAATCGAAAGGACAGATTCGACCAAGCTGGATATTTCCGTCGTCCAAGTGTTGTAAAGACGGTGGTTTTCCTCGGGAACGCCCAGCAGGCGGCAATTGGCCAAGGATACAACCGGTCTCGATAGGGCATCCATCAATTCTACTTCGCCCGTCTCCGGTAGTTGGGCGACCGCCGATTCGGCGATCGCGCGGATTTTGTCATCCCACCGGCCGATATTGTCGGCGCGAAAGAAGGGCATCCAGGCTTTGCGCCGCTGGAGGTGCTCCGGGCCGTTGACTAGAAACAGAACCCGTTCGGCCATCCCGGTAATGTTGGGTAGAGTCAGGTCGGTGGCCTCTTCCAGCTTGCGCAAACCCAAGCCAAAGTCAGGCACTTCAAACTCGCGGCTCTGTAAGATGCGCCGAGATTCTGACAGGTCGTTTACTTGGACCGTTTTGCGGCGTGCGTTCATAGTGGGAGGATCTTGATGGTTAGAGCGACTAGGAGGCCTGGCGGACGAGAAAATCCGCGCGGGCGCGAGAGCGCTGGACCTTTCCACTGGTGGTTTTGGGCAGGGCCCCGCGAGGGAGAATATCGATGGTGTGCAGGGACACGCTCGTTTCGGCGAGAACTTTGGCCCTAATCTGATTAGCGAGGGTGGTGGATTCAGCCGGGGCCATGGCTTTTTCGTGAATCTCGATCAGGAGAATCACGTCGCCGCTCGCCCCGTCTTCCCGGTGAAACGCGGTGGCCGCCGTCGCGTTGAGGCGAGAGTCACATTCGGCGGCGGTCCATTCGACGTCGGCCGCATGCACATTGGCCCCGTTGACGATCAACAGGTCTTTGATTCGCCCCGTGATGTAGAGCCAATCGCCCGCCATGAAACCGAGATCGCCGGTCCGGAGGTGATCGGTGCCATCGTCGGGCTCGGTGCGGGCGTGGAATTGAGGAGGCGATTCAAGACGATCAGTCAGGTAACCGAGGGCGACGGAAGGCCCGTGCACCCATATCTCGCCGGGCGCGCCGGGTGGCAGCTCCCGGAGGGTGACGGGATCCACGATGCGGATTTGTCGGCGGGACTTGGCGGTGAGAAGGCAAGGCTCTCGACGCCCCGCCGCGTCCGAAGGCGGCGGCAAGGGGTGATCTCCCCGGTTGGTTCCGGCCACAAAGACAGTGGCCTCGGCCAGTCCGTAGACGGGGGCGAAGCTGCGACGGGAGAGACCGGTGGCGCCGAATCGTTGGAAGAATTTCTCAATCGGAGCGGAGAATACCGGTTCGGCGCCGCAGAACATCGTGTCCCAACAACTCAGGTCGATGCCGTCTAGCATGTCGTCTGAGATTGAGCGGTTGCAGAGCTCAAAGCCAACCGGTGGCCCCCCGCTAATATTGGCCCGATAGTGGGAAATCGCCTTTAGCCATCGCACGGGGCGCTGGACGAACGCATGGGGAGCCATGTGCACGGTCCGCGTGCCCTTCATTAAAGGGTAGAGCAGGGATCCAAACAGCCCGAGATCATGGTGGTGGGGCAGCCAACTCACGAGGCACCGCTGGTCGTAACAACGGATGCTTTCCGTGCATAACTCGGCATTTTCAAACAGCGAGCGGCTGCTCACCGCGACGCCGTGGGGGGCACGCGTTGAGCCAGAGGTGAACTGCACCAGAACTGGGTTCTCCGGATGAATTGTCAGGCCGGGTAGTTGGGCCGAGTCGATGCCATCGGCGCTGGCGAGATCTTCGTGGCAAAGCATTCGGGTCGGTCCCAGCGTGTTGGTGACGTCGGCGTTCCGGGTGATCGAGGCGAGCGCGGCTCGGGTTGAGACCAGGGTTCCGAATCGGGTTTGCCGAACAATTTGTTGGAGGCGGCGGAGCGATTCACCCGGGCGCGGGACCGGTAGCGGGGCCGCGATCACCCCGGCAAACAGGCAGCCAAAAAATGCGATAAAGAACTCCGGTCCCGGCGGATAGACTAGCATCACCGGGTCTTTCGAGTGGTTGGTGCCCAAGAAGGCCCGCGCCCAGCTCTGGCTAGCGTCGGCGAGTTCTTGAAAGGTTAAGGAAGTGTCCTCGGATTCCCCACGACGCAGGTAGGTAATCGCCTGGTAGGAGGGCTGCCGGTAGGCGCAATCTAGGAATGAGGTGAGATAGTTTTGAGCGACCATTGAGTGGGCGGAATAGAAGTGGTGTAGGTCAGTCGACGGGGCGGAGTTGAGCAAGGCGTTAGCCCACTCGTCAGTTTTTTACGCTCAGCGCCTTGCCGCCGGCCGCCGGCGCGAGTGGGTCTGCCGGAGGTGATGAACGGCGATGGTCAATTTGGCAATCTGACCACGGGGCCCAAAATTATTTCCTGATAGTTCGGCCGCCGGTGACGATGCGGAGCAGTCTGGGAGTCACAGACTGCAGGAATTTAAATATGAGCAGTGAGAGCCCAATGACCAGAGTCGGGATGACAAAATACAAGACCAGTATGCTCAATTCGGAGGTGGGTTTGATCAGCTCGTAGCTTACCTTACGGAGGATACGGAGGATACGGAGGAGCGGTTCGTGGATGGCTAAGACAAAGAAGCTCCCCGAACTCGCCCACAGGAGAGAGGCGTGAATGCGAGGACTGCGGACGAGTGATCTGGTGAGGAATAAGACCGCCACCATGCCCAGAAGGATGCTGCCTCGATTCAGGTAGTCGCTCCAGGCGGCATGCTTGGTGAGGGTATCGGCGGTGAGCACGAAGGCGTAAGCGATCAGGGATTTCTGGCCGTAAGGATCCAGACTAAACAGGTCTCGGCCTTTCATAGCCAAGTAAGCCCCGGCATAGAAAAACGTCACGGCACCCACGGAGGGGATATACCCCAGCCACTGATTGAAATACCACAGGCCAAAGAGTAGCGCCAAAATGGTGCGCGGCGCGGATTTAAGGGCGACGTCAACCAAGGGGGCGAAAAGAACGACGACCATGAGGTCCCGGATGAACCAAAACGGGTAGGCGATAGGGAAGCTCTCAAGGCCAATGAGCTGGTTGGCGTAGTCGTAGAGCGAATACTCCAGGATTGGTTGATTGGCCCCGGAAAAAAACGGCTTCGTCAGGGCAGTGTTTTGGGCAATGAGCAGGAAGATCAGATTGAGTCCATTCCAGCAGAGGAAGGGGATGAGCAGGGTATGCACCCGGGATCTGAGTTTGGCGATGTAGCGTCCGACTGACCAAGTGAAGTTCCAAAAGAAGAAATACCCCGACAATAGGTAAAAGAGCGGCACGGCGGTGCGGGCGATCCCTTGAGAAATGAGATCCCGGATGAAAGTGGCTATTCCGCCTGGGCTGCTTGCCCCCAATAACTCACCCGCGACCGTGACCTTGGTATCGTAGCCATGAATGAAAACGACTCCGACAATGAGCAGAAAGCGGAGCAGGGTGATCCGCAATGAAGCCTCCTAATCGATTTGCGGCGGTTGGGTTTGAGAGGGCGCGGCGGTCACGTTTGCTCAATAGGGTAGAGCCTGTCCCACGGACGCAAATGGCTTGTTAGTAAATGTTTAAGTGGATCTCAAAGAGGCTAAAAACGACCATTTTGGCCAAATTTAGGCAAATAGGCTCACTATAATTTCACTCGGCAAATGCCCTTCTTTCCGACAGAGCGATTTTAGCAAAT
>Ga0209390_10002511_pt1 | contig 31931 bp, 34 predicted proteins | sample BON01_FD_187212 | JGI IMG/M metagenome (GOLD analysis project Ga0209390, IMG submission 187212) | Freshwater microbial communities from Lake Bonney liftoff mats and glacier meltwater in Antarctica - BON-01 (SPAdes) (version 2) | ecosystem: Environmental > Aquatic > Freshwater > Ice > Glacier...
TCGCCTTTAAGATACTGAAATTTAGCGACTTAAAGGAATAAAAATGCTACTTTTTTTATTCTTTTTCTCTTTGTTTTCAAGGGGTATTGACCTGCGAAACTTGAGTAAAGTAATTAACTAATTTAATTAAAACAAGACCTCAATGCTATGAGGTCTTGTTTTAAAAGTATGAAAAACGGATAGTTTTTCATAACACTTTATAAAATTTTAGATTTTTTTATAACTGAATATAAAATAATAAGTCATTATTGTAATGGCATTTTTTAGATGCAATTTAAGATAAGAGCTTAAATTAAGATTCAAGGATAACAATTTAAATTGCAAATTACAAAAATATGAATAACGGCAAATTAAAAAATACTAAAAAAATACCTGTAGTTTCAAAAGAAGTTTTCATCCCTTTTATTTTAGTCACCTCTTTATTTGCATTATGGGGTTTTGCAAATGCGGTAACAGACCCAATGGTACAGGCCTTTAAAAAGGTGTTAGAATTATCAAACTCTGAAGCTGCTTGGGTGCAAATGTCTTTTTATGGAGGTTACTTTTGTATGGCCTTACCAGCCGCAATGTTTATGCGTAAATATTCTTATAAAGTTGGAATTTTAATAGGATTAGGTCTTTATGCTATTGGAGCACTTTTATTTTATCCAGCGGCACACTCAGAGAGTTTTGTGTTTTTCTGTTTAGGTCTTTATATTTTAACTTTTGGCTTAGCCTTTTTAGAAACTGCTGCGAATCCTTATATCTTAGCGATGGGTTCAAAAAAAACAGCAACACAGCGTTTAAATTTAGCACAGGCTTTTAATCCAGTTGGATTGATTGCAGGTTTATTTGTTGCTCAGCAATTTGTGTTTAGAAACTTAAAATCTGATACGTATTCTGTTGATGACTATAATGCTTTAGATGAGGCGTCAAAAGTACTCATTAAAACTTCTGATTTATTAGTAATACGAAATCCTTATGTAATATTAGGCTTAGTTTTAATAGGTGTATTTACATTATTTATTATTAGTAAAATGCCTCAATCTAAAAGTGAAGGTGGGATGCCGAGCATAGGGCATACATTTAAAGTTTTAAGTAAAAACAAGAAATATGTATTAGGAGTGGTAGCACAAATTTTTCATACAGGTTGCTTAGTCATGTGTTGGACTTATATTTATCAGTACGCCGAAGCTATTGGAATAGATAGTGTAACAGCGGGATATTACCAGATGGTAGCCTTTATTTTATTTACAATTGGTCGTGTAGCTGGTACTTATTTATTAAGATTTGTGAGTTCGGGCAGGTTATTGATGTATTTCGCAATATTAGGTGGAGCCTTTGTAGTTGGTGCAATTTTCATAGAAGGAATTTTAGGCCTATATAGTTTAGTCGGAATTTCATTTTTTATGTCATTAATGTTCCCAACTATTTATGGAATCGCTTTAAATGATCTAACAGAACAACAATCAAAAGTGGGGTCAGCAGGATTAATTATGGCAATTGTAGGTGGCGCATTGATGCCTAAATTACAAGGGATGATTATTGATACGGGAGGAAACGGTGTAGCAGACACAAGAATTTTAGGAGTTTCTGAAGTGAATTTTTCATTCGTTTTACCATTATGTTGTTTTATATTAATTGCGATATATGGTCGTTTGGCATATACCAAGTTAAACATATAATTGTCATTAAGATAAAAAAACAGAAATAGAATCACCTTGTTTAATGGTGTACCAAGTCCTAAATAACAGATACATATTATTAAAGGATTAAATTTACTAATTAAAGCTGAACATTGATCTCATTGTTCAGCTTTTTTGATTCTTATAGTTTTTGTTGTCCGTGCATTTGCACTAGAGTGTCTATCTTTGATGTGCCAAATTTTATAAGACATAAATTTTATATTTGATTTAAGGTAAAAAAGTATGATAATGAATTTGAGGTTATGATTGTAGAACTCGTAAATTCAGGAATTAAAGCAAAACAAGTTAGTGAAGATTATGCCTTAAATACTAGTATAATCAGACGCCAGAGACGAGAATACGCAACCCAATCTGGAGACTTCTCAAAAAAAGAAGGAATCATCTCTTGAAGAGCAAGAACTTAAAGCACTAAAAAACAATTAAAATAAGTAACTATGGAACGTGATATCTTAAAAAAGGTAGTAAGCATCTTCTCCAAGAGCGACCTGTAAGGTATCAATTTATTTTAAAGAATGTTGATATTTATCCAGTTGGCAAAATGTGTAAAAGTATGAAAATTAGTAAGAATCCTTATTACCATTGGTTTAAAAACAAAGATGTTGCATATTTAAAAACACCTAAAAACCATTCTTGAATTCAACTCATAATCGCAACTTTTAGCGAATAATGATATAACAATTTTTTCAGAAGAAAGAAGGGAGTTTTGCCTCCTCTCTCTGAATGGATATTTGATTAACTGTATATCCTTTTTTAGTCATACTGACAAAAAATCTGCGTAAACCAGCCGGCAGGCTGGTTTACGCAGAATAATAACAACTATTTATTTTTCGTGATCAAATAAATATGTTACTATAATGAAACAATTTACAGTATTTAAAATACCCACAGTGTTTTGCGTAAAGATGCTGCGGTTATGCTGCACGGTCAATAATAAACTATACATATATCTTCCTAAAAAAAAAATGTTACAAACTACCTTCTTTAAAAACATCAATACCTGCTTGTAATTTTCTTTTCAATTTTAAAGACGGTTGGTAATTAACATGAAATTTCTGAATGTTCCTTTTAACACTTAAGAGTTTAGGCTTTTCTTCTGCGGTGCCTTTAAAATCCATTTTAAACTTACCAACATATCCCAAATCTACAATTTTACCATCCCTTTAAAAAATCTAATTTGTTTCCCTAAGCTATTAAAACCGCTTTTACATCTACACTATGCAACGTGCATTCATTGCTAATATAATCGCTTAGGCTATCTAAATCTATAGTCCCTGTATTTATTGCCTATAAAATATATTGATTTTTCTTATCGCCAATAGTATTGCTTCTTTTAGTAATTCTGTACAGTAATGCCATTTTTTAATTTTAATTTATGTATCTTATTGAATCCCTTTATATGCTTGCTTTTTACAGGTAACAAAAAAACACTACATCAAATCTTAATTTATTCTACTTTATTTACAAATTTATTGTACAACTTTTTCATAAACTATTGTACAATATATACAAAAAAATTTAGTAACAAAGAGCTAAACCTGAAGTAACAAACTACAAAAACATACTATCCAAATAACGCAGTACTACTTCGCTAATTTTTTTGCATCCAGTAAATTTTAAAAAAAATAATTGTATGTCCGTAAAGGCTAATAATAGTTGATTATTCAGAATATTTAAGGAAAAAATATAGATGAATATTTTCAGTTTTACGGCAATATTTGATAGTGAAGAATCTTGTCGCACTCATTTTAAAGAAGAGCGCTATAAAATAGGAGTTATTTGTAAAAGGTGCTCACATACAGTTTATTACTGGATAAAAAGTCAATGGAGTTATGTGTGTAAATCTTGCAGAAGCAGAACTTCTTTACGAAGTGGAACAATAATGCAGAGTTCAAATTTATCATTTTTGATTTGGTATAAAACGATGTTCTTCTTAACTGCTACCAAAGAAAGGCTTTTCTTCTAAAGAAATTCAACGACAATTAGGTTTAAAACGCTATGAACCGGTTTGGGCAATGGTTCATAAATTACGAAAAGCGATGGGCAATAGAGATGAACGATATAAGTTAGAAAGTATGATAGAAATGGATGAAGGTTATTTTAGCATAGAGGCTTCAGAGCATCAGCATAAAACTCAAAAAGCAGGACGTGGTAGAAAACAAAATCTAATGTTATGATGATGGCTGAAATTACAGTTCTTGAAGATTTGGTAACAGGAAAAGTAGAGAGGCAATGTCCCTATTTTAAAGCCAAAGTACTGGAGAATCATAATACAGATGCTAAAGATAAAACCTTTGAAAATTCTATAGACAGTGAACAAACCATCGTTTTACAGATAAAAGTACTTCTTATGTTAATATTGCTGATTATGTTGAGTTGCATACAAGCGAAAAAATCTAACTAAACAAAAACAAAAGAGACTTTAAAATGGGTTCATATAGCAATTAGTAATGCTAAAATAAACTTTACAGGAACTTACCATAAAATAAAGAAAAAATATTTGCAATTATATCTAAATGAATTTGTTTACAAACTCAATCGAAGATACTTTGAAGAAAAAATATTTGATAGGCTCGTAATTGCAAATATTACTGGGTTATGATGAATTACGAATATACAGTCTTTTAAGTTCTACTTTTTTAAAAATCAGAATCTAATAATAAAGCGGAAAAACTGACAGTTTGTTTTAGATATTTATAACCAGAGGATAAGTAAATCTCATCAACGAACTTTATTGTAAATGTTTTGGTATTTTTTTAAAAACTTTATCAAAAGTATTTGGGAAACTATCACCCATTAACTTCTTGTAAGTTAAACTAAAAGCATTATAATATTTTTTCGATTTATCCTTCATTTGCATTTTTTTATATGCGTGTAATTTATAGTAGAAAGCCATCTCGTTTATAGGGTCAATATTAAATAAAACATCAGTAAAACCAATAACAAAATTAAAATTTCTTTCCTTATATAATCGTATTATTTGACTTGGTATCAACTCTAAAATCTCAGATTCAAAGTTTGTCTTTATTTCATCAAATACCTGATTATTTATAGATTTTAAAAATTTCCCAGATTGTGTTATTTGCAAAAGCTTACTAAGTGAATTTATGTCTAATAAATCTTTTTTTACATGCTTTAGATGTTGAGTAAAATCAAAATAATCACAATTAAAAATATCGTCAAATTCAATGAAAAAATGACCATCCAAATAGACAACTTCAATACCATCTATTTCATTTAAAATATTTCTTAAATTATTAATTGTTACATTTTTTAAATTCTTAGCTTTTTGAGGCAAACTGTCCGGCCAAATTGTATTGTATAATTGTTCTGATGTTACCCCTGTTCGTTCTTCGATGTTACTTTTAAAAAATAAATATAAAAACAACTGTCTAATTTTTGGGCTAAACATATAGGATATATCTTTTCCTTTTTTGTCTATTGCCTTGAAATCACCAAAAATTGAAATTGAATTTGATTTTTTATAAAGCAGCTTTTTATCAAAATTAAATTTTTCAATGATTTCAACTTGATTTAAAATGATATCTTTTTTCTGTTTTCTTCTTTTAAAAAGAAAAACAGTAATTATTATTATAAGAATACAAACCAATAATATAAATATTTGATTTTTAATAGAACCCGTTTCTCGTATTGACTTGTAAATAACATCTTTTGAAACAGGTGGTGAATTTAATGAATAGATGTTAACTTTATTTGAACCGTCTAATTCAAATTCTTGAGTGACACAAAAAAGTTCTTGGTATTCTTTATTGTAATACAGATTAACATTAGTTCGTATCCGTTCAGATATCATAGGAATTGAATCTCCCAATACTTCATAATCACCATTTTTAATATCGTATTTATATAATTGAAGATATGTTGAAGCAATATATTCTGGGTAGGAAATCGTGTAAAAAGCAGTAGAGTCTTTTGATAAAACCATATTTCTACTAGAAACCATTTTAGTGTTTTCTCGTTTAATATTCCAAAGTTTTTTAATGGTTTTGGTTAGTAGATTTACTTTATAGCAATCATAATAGTAACCTTTACCAATACTAGGGTCTCCTGTTTTATTGCCTATTCCACCAAATAATAAAAATTCATTTTCATTAATTTCAGCTAGGCCAGAAAAATATCTTGGTGTGATAGTATCCCCTTTAAAAGACTCTAAACTCCATGTATTCGTGTTAAAATTAAATACGTTAAAGTTATTCGAAAGTCTATTATTACCAAATCCTCCAAAAATAATTAGTTGGTTTTTCTCTTTGTTAATCAACGAATTGTGGTGATGCCTTTGCGTAAGTAGCTGCTCGGTACTATTTACATTCCAATATAAACTATCTAAATGTAAATTTGCAATGGTAGCTTTGCTATTCGAAACGTCATTTACTTCGTAAATATATAATTTATTAGAATCAATAGCACTTAGTCCCAAACGCATAGGCACGGGAAGTTTGTTTCTAAATATATTTTTTGTTGTTTTGTCTTTTCTGAAATTATATTCTTGTATAGAATCTGAATTAACAAAAATAAATCTTTGTTGTTTTTCATCAAAAGTTACTGAGGTTACTTTTTCTGAAGAAAAAAAATATCGTGGTTTCCAATGATAAGAATCATCTATTAACCAATTGGCATTCGAAATATTCCCATATCGCTTACCTTCAGCATCAAAAACTTCTTCGCCTTTGCTCTCGTTAAAATTAAAAATATAATCTTTACCTCCATTTTTAAATTTTAAGCTTTTAATACTCATTGAAGGTACTTCAATAACACTTTCGTGTTTACCAAAGTAAATCTCTGGAAAAATACTATTTTCAAACTTACAATCTTCGTAAAGATATCTTTCATTATTAACTATTAGTATAATGTTGTTTTCTTTTAAATTAAAAATTAACTTAATATCAATCCATTTCTTCGAACCTAAAAATTTAGCTTCGATAGGAATTGTAAAAATGTTTTTTACAGCATCTAAATTGAATTTTAGCTGCGCAGCATTACTAGAAGTGTTAGTGTATGAAAGTGAGTAAGAGTTGTCCTTACCTATATCTTTAATTGAAAATATATAACCAAAGGTTAAAGGATTATTTATAGATAAACCAAATTCAAAACTAAACGTATTGGTGAATTCTGGTTGGTTGTATTCAAAAACATTGTAAGATGTTCTATTAGATATTAAATTATCATTAGAGTTAAATTCTATGCCTTGAGCTATTAAGGAATTAGGAATTAATGAATATATAATGAGTATTATTTTAAATATAAGCTTACGCATTTAAATATCTGTTTTTCTAAAAATAAAGGTAATAAAATTTGTTTAATTTGCATTATTGTTCAATAAAATGTTTCAGAGGCCAGTAGTTAAGTACATATAATTTGATTGTGATGTACTTTATCGCTTTCAACCATTTTTGTAATTAAGATATTGAATATTGTTGCTTTACTCTGTGAGCGATTAATTCTGAAACAAAATTCATTGAAATATTTGTTGAATTTAAAGATATGAATTTAAATACAGACCTCTATATTATTATTTTTACTTTTTAATTTTCTCATAGACGACATTTCCATAAATATCAATGAACCTGTCCCCAAATAGTTTTAACCTGAGTTCGACTTAACGATTAGCAGAAAAGTGCTAATTGTGTAGGATTTTCTTTTTCAAATTTTATAGCTGGTTTTTTTTCTTGAAAAGAATATGCAATAAGACTTGCTACAAAATTTGTTATAAAATTACCAAAGCTTCTATGTCTAGAATGTTCAGCTTGCGCAATATTTTTAAGTTGGTCATTGATAGTTTCTATTACAGATCTTTTACGAAGCAATATTTTATTGCGCATTGTCATTAGTACATTTTTCATATTATTCTTAATTCCTGTTACTAAATGCAATCCATCATCAAATAGCATTTCTGTAATTTCTTTAGAAATATACCCTTTATCTGCATATAAACTGCCTATAATTTTTTTCAAAAAATTATTTTCTTTTATTGGATTTCTGTCATCTACATTGGCTTGAGTAATGATAAAGTTGAGAATTTCTCCTTTATCGTTTACTAAAAGATGTAGCTTAAATCCGTGAAACCATCCCATGGTAGATTTTCCCGTTGTTGCGATACCCTTAAACACTTTATTGTTGTTAATTCTTTTGTTTTTACAAACCCTTAAAGGAGTAGAGTCTATAAAAGAGATTCCTGTACATTTACCAAAACAACAAGTTTTCATAAAAATAATTAATGGAAGCATATTACTTTGCATTAATTCTACAAAGCGATTATAGGAAACCGTTTGAGGAAATTCATTTGTTAAATGTTTTTGAACATAGAAAAGGTAGAAGTGTTTGAACGTTCTAACATCGCTAGTATGAGAAAGAACAGTGATTGTTAATATTTCACTAGTTGACATTCTACGTGAGCGTCTTCTTTTCTTTTTCCCATCAGGAATTAAACTTTTATTTAAAGAAGGTTCAAAAACTTGGCAAAAGTCGTCAATATCACAAAAAATATTTGTAACTTTATCTGTAGAAATCATAAGGTAGAAAATTAGTTAAATATTGGATTTCCAGAGCTTAAATATACTAATCTACTGCCTTTTTTCCTATTATTTATTCATGTTTCTTACATCGAACTCAGGTTTTTAATTAGTTTTTATAGTAGTTAGTTTTAAGCATTTGGATGAAAATTCAGATGCTTTTTCTTATAAAAAAAATGTAATTTTGAGAATATGAATTTTGACAAAGAATTTTGGAATAACAAATACAAAACCAATAAAACAGGTTGGGATTTAGGTGAAGTTTCTCCGCCTTTAAAAACATATTTTGATCAACTAGAAAATAAAGAGTTAAAAATTTTAATTCCTGGCGGTGGAAATTCTTATGAAGCAGAATATTTATTTAACAACGGTTTTAAAAATGTTTTTGTGGTAGATGTATCAAAAGCACCTTTAAAAAACTTACAAGAAAGAGTTCCAAATTTTCCTTCATCGCAATTAATTAATGCTAATTTTTTTGATTTGGATGACACGGTTGATTTGGTAATTGAACAAACATTTTTTTGTGCAATTAATCCCGAGTTAAGATCAAAATATGCTGAAAAAATGAACTCTATTTTAAACGAAAACGGCAAATTAGTTGGGTTGCTTTTTGAAGCAAAACTGAATGATGATCACCCGCCTTTTGGCGGAAATAAAGAAGAATATCTAACCTATTTTTCACCATATTTCAATATAATCAAAATGGAAGATTGTTATAATTCTTATCCAAATAGACAGGGAATGGAGCTGTTTATCGAATTAAAAAAGAAGAATTAGAAAATTAATTTAAAACTGAAATTTATGAATATTATACAATTTGAAGACAAACCATTAGCACATTATTCCTACGCAATAATAAGTAACAATGAAATGGCTATTGTAGATCCTTCGAGAAACCCAAAACCGTATTACGAATTAGCAGAAAAACACAACGCAAAAATTAAAGTTGTTTTTGAAACGCATCCGCATGCAGATTTTGTGAGCAGTCATTTGCAAATACACAAAGAGACAGAAGCAAAAATTTTTGTGAGTAAGTTGGTTGATGCTAATTATCCGCACCAAGCTTTTGATGATGGAGATACAATTAAAGTAGGCGATATTACATTTTCTGCAATTAATTCGCCAGGTCACTCGCCAGACAGTATTACAATTATTGCTAATGATGTAGCCGATAATTACGTGATGTTCTCTGGAGATACTTTATTTATAGGCGATGTTGGAAGACCAGATTTAAGAGAGAAAGCTGGCAATATGAAAGCTAAAAGAGAAGATTTAGCAAAGAGCATGTATCAAACAATAAAACATAAATTTAATCATTTACCAGATGCAACAGTAGTATACCCAGCTCATGGAGCAGGATCTTTGTGTGGTAAAAATTTGAGTACAGATGCATCTAGTACTTTAGGGAAAGAAAGAAAAGAAAATTGGGCTTTTACTGATTTAAAGGAAGATGAATTTGTAAATCATATTTTGAAAGATCAACCGTTTATTCCGTCTTATTTTGGTTTTAATGTTGATATAAATAAAGAAGGTGCAGCTAATTTAGAACCAGCGGTTGAGAAAATTCCTTTTACAGAAAAAGCTGATGCTAAAGGATTAATAGTCGATACGAGAGATGAAGCTACTTTTAAAAAAGGACATTTAAAAGGTAGTATTAACATACAAGAAAAATCAGACGATTCACAATTTGAAACTTGGCTCGGCGCAATTATCGAACCAAAAGAAGAATTTACCTTAGTTATCGATAAAAAAGAAAACAAGAATAAATTATTGAATCGTGTTGCCAAAATTGGTTACGAAAAACAATTGAAACAAGTGATAACACTTGCGGAAGAAAATCTTGAAAAGACAGCAAAACTAGATTTGGCAGATTTTAAAAACAATCCAGATACGTACACAATTGTTGATATTCGGAATAAGAGTGAAGTAGATGAAGGAAAGTTCTTTGACAGCGCTATTTCACATCCTTTAAATGAATTGCGAAAAACGGTTAATGAAATCCCAAAAAGCAAACCAATAGTTGTTCATTGTGCAGGCGGTTATCGAAGTGCTGCAGGAAGTAGTATTCTTCAGAAAAAAATAAATGATGTTACCGTTTATGATTTAAGTGATGCTATTGAACAGTTCAAAGACTAGTATAAAGTTTTAATTTATTTAATGATAATACCCGAAAGAAAACTCTTTTGGGTATTTTTTTTGAGTTTTAAATTGAAGCCTTACACGCTTAAATAAGACTTAAGTTTCCATCCTTTTTCAAAAAATACTATTTTAAACCTTTTAAGAATTTCTTAAATTCATCCGTATTATAATCTGCCATTCCTTTATGTGTTAATGCAATATTTCCATCTACATCAATAATATAAGTGGTTGGTAGGGCAGCCGATTGAAAAGTAGTAGGCAAATTACTTGCTGGAGCATAAATAGGTAGATTATAACCTTTGCGTTTATCGAACGCTTTTGCCGTTTCAAAATCATCGTCGAATGATAAAATTACAAAAGCAACATCATCTCCCATTTCTTCGTGTAATTTATCGATACTTGGCATTTCTGCAATGCAAGGCGCACACCACGTTGCCCAATAATTTAAGAATATTACTTTGCCTTTCAAGTCTTCCAATGAAGTGATTTTTCCGTCTCTATCAATTAATTTTAAATTCAAATCTGCCTTTGTCGGTTCTGAAATAGTTGCATTTTCTTGTATAATTTCTTTAACATCAGGATTCATTAAGCCAGTAGCCAATAGTCCTCGTTGTGCAAAACCAATAACCTCTGTATGTAAACCTGTGAAGTAAAGAACAGCTAGAGCTGTAATAAAAATCCCATTCTTAATCCATGATTTCTTTGTATTCTTTTTTTCTTTATTCATAATTTCTTAAATTTTTTATTGAAATTTATAATCTGTTTTAGGAACTGTTGAAAACGAGTATTCTCCAAGATATTCGCAATACGCTCTGCCTTCTAAAGTTGGAGATACAGGCGAGTTTTGCTTAAGATATTCTTCAACAGCCTCGTGTATAGTGTAATCTTTTACTTCAACATCTTTAACATTTGCCATTCTACACAGATTATCAATTGGGTCGCCAGGACGCACACAGGCAGAAATGGTGTAATATTCATCATCTTGCATCTCTTTTCCTTTTACAATTATAGAAGATATTCGTTGACCTCTTTTATTCTGACTATTAAAACTCACTTTCATACCAGAAAAACGTACCAACCAACCACCAAAACGTTCGGTTGGGTCTTGAGAAAAGGCGTTATGCATTTCTTTTTCGAGCCAATCTTTAATTTGTTTACCAGTAGCTTTTCCTGTTTTAACAGGTTCGTTAACAGGTAATAAATTCCATAAGTTAGCTCTTGTAATAGGTGCCGGTTTTCCATCTTGTGGCACAATAGGATTCCCAAATCTGAAGCCGTTAGAAATTGAAATGTCTGCACCAGTTTTCCATCGTGCAGCATCTGTAATCATGTTGTCCATTGGATTTTCAACCGTTAGATATCTATAAATTGGTGTGTTTGTATAACCAACAATTGTTTCCAAATACTCTTTATAAGGTGCTTTTGCCTCATCAACAAGTGCTTGAATGGTTTTATCTGCAGGATATATTTCCGGATCCACATCAATAAGGTCATAGTCATCTCCAATTAATTTACCATCTACAAAATACAATGTTAGCTTTCCAACAAACGAACCAAAAGCACCTGGTTCTGTAACCTTGGCATATTTACCTTGAATCATTTCGCGAACACGCTCATGAGTATCATTACCTAAAATATAATCCGCATTTTCGGCAATTGGGTTGTTGGCCAATTCTATTTGTTTAAAAATACCAATATGTGTCACTAGGAAAAGCACATCTATTTTTTCTTTTATCTTAATAGCGTCCACCATTGTTTTTAATTTATCATCAAGACCACTAAAACCCATGCCTTCACTAAAAATAGGATTTTGCCTAATTGGAACGTCTGGATCGTTAATACCTATAAAACCTAAACGTACGCCTTCAATTTCCTTTACAGCATAGGCAGGAAATAATGGATTTTCATTTTTATCATCGAACATATTTTGGACTATAACATCGGTTTCATAACCTTGCATAATTTCCATCATCATATCTTTACCATAAACGACTTCCCAATTTCCAGGAATGATAATATCGTAGCCCATGTTTTTAATGATATCTTGCATTACTTTACCTTCTGACAAAGCTGCATAACCACTTCCTTGTATTAAATCGCCTCCATCTACAATTATGGTTTTATTTGGGTTTGATTCACGTTCTCTATCAAAAAGCGTTTTTATATTAGCGAGTCCACCACGATTTTTGAAGACCACCTTTTCGTTTTCCCAAAACAATTCTGGATGTGTATCTAATTGACCATGAATATCAGCAGTTTGCAATATGGTAATGCTCAAGGTATCCTTTGAAGTGGCGTCTTTTGCCATGGTGTCCAATTTTTCAGTTTTACAGGCAACTGATAGTAGCAAGATCCCTAAAATGGATACAGTTGGTAAAATTTTTCTATTAATTGTTTTCATAGTTATAGACTTAAGCTTTTATATCCTTTTTTCTGAAGTTGAAAATTATGAAGAATTCCATTTTCAACCGTTATCATTTCCTTGGGAACTTTTGTCTTATCTATTTTGAATTTATTAAGAGAAAAACCACAAGCGACTAATTGTACCCCGGCTTTTTTAGCCTTTTTGATAAACTTGTCCATTTTTTCGGAATCGGTAATATCACCAATTTCCTTACCACAGATGATGACTTGGAAGTCACCAAATGCATCCCCTTCTTCAGCCTTGAGTGCTTCTGCCGTTAGGATTATAGGTTGTAATTGCGCTACTTTTTTGGTTAGCACCACATAATTGTTTGTGCTGCTGTTTAGTTGTTGTGCCTTAAGATTAGTGGCATTAAACAAGGTTAGCATTAAAAATAGTGAACTAAAAAGATATGTTTTCATTTGATTTATTTTAAAAGGTTATTGGTATCATTCAGTATAAAAAAAAGAAGTCCACCTAAAATTGCAATGTTTTTAAATAGTGGGCCAAGAGTCGTAATTTGTCCTACTTGGACCGTTAAAGTGATGGGAATTAATACTGCCATCAAAATTATTGCTGCCCATTTGGTTTTATAACCTATGAGAAACAAGAAACCTGCTGACATCATTGTGATTCCAGAGAGTATGATGAGCAATTGTGGTTCGCCAAATAAATGTGCGATGCCTTTAAAGTTTGCATGCGCTATCCGTTTTGCTGTTTTTTCCACTTCGAGTAAATGATTCAATCCTGCCACTAGAAAAATGCCGCTTACCAATACACGTAATAACTGTATGGAACGACGATTAATTAAAATTTTATCAGACATTAAAAATGATTTGAAAAGAATATTTGGTTATGAATGGTGTCTTACGTAATGATTTATCCATAACTATTTATTTGGATGTAAAAACGATTACAGAATCACCTACTTATTTTTTTACTATTGATAATTAGGTTAACCGAGGTGGTGGCGCAGCATTCTCTAAATAGAGAAATGTTAATTTTGAAGTAAAGTGCTTGTTAAAAACGATAGTATGTTTGGGATAATTTGTCTCCCAATTAAATAGTTCAAATTGAAATTGTGAAGTACAAATAATATTTAAATCAATAACTTCTGAAGCTAAATAGTTAGATTTTGAGAAATCTGCTGATTTTTTTATTTCTTTTTTATAGTTTTCTTTTTTGCAATTTGGGTTTACAAAGGAAATTTCACTTCCGCCAAACAAAACATTTAGACCATTTGCATCTACGGCAAAAAATTTTGCCAAAAAGAGGAATGTTAACAGTGTCGCTATGTAAGTTTTATTTTTCACAAGTAGTACAAACATAAATGAAATAAGGCTTTATGAGTGTAACTTTTGTTACTAAACGGTGTTAAAGTAATACTAAATAATAAAAAGCTTCCTTAACTTTTGGTTGATTAAAACTTTTGATAAAAGTTTGAGTTTAGCTACTTATGTTACATTTAGAGAGTAAGATAATATATATTTTTGTAGATATTAATTTAAGTTATAACAAGCATTTTTAACATGGAAGACATGATCTTTTACGATAGGTTGCAATTTGCATTTACTATCACATTTCACTATATATTTCCGCAATTAACAATGGGATTGTCATTATTAATTGTTTTTTTTAAATGGAGATATCTACGAAATAACAATGTAAAGTACAACAATGCTGCAAAATTTTTGATGAAAATTTTTGCTATTAATTTTACGATGGGTGTGGTAACAGGAATTCCGATGGAGTTTCAATTTGGTGCCAATTGGGCAAAGTTTTCTTAATTAACAGGCGGAATTATTGGTCAGACTTTAGCCATGGAAGGTATGTTTTCTTTCTTTTTAGAATCGTCATTTTTGGCACTATTTATTTTTGGTGAAAAATAATGGGGCAAAAACTGCATTTCTTAACTGGTTTTTTAGTGTTTTTAGGTTCTTGGGCAAGTGGTTGGTTTATTTTAGCAACCAATGCATGGATGCAACATCCTGTAGGTTATGAAATTTTAGATAATGGTAAATTTGTGTTAGAAAACTTTTCTGCACTATTTACAAATCCTTGGTTATTGCCTGCATTTTTGCATAGTCAAATGGCATCTGTGGTAACTTCTTCTTTTGTGGTAGCAAGTATAGGAGCTTTTTATATTTTAAGAAATAAACAGTTAGAATACGGGAAACTATTTCTAAAAACAGGTGTTATTTTCGGATTAATATCTAGTCTTTTAGTTGCTTTTCCTACAGGAGATTGGAATGCTAAAAACGTTGCAAAATATCAACCAGCAGCTTTTGCAGCGATGGAGGGAATTTTTGAAACAGAAGAAGCAGGAGCAGAAATTGTTTTGATAGGACAGCCAAATATGGTTGAGAAAAAATTAGATAATAAAATTGCAGTTCCCAATGTCTTAAGTTTTTTAACGCATCAAGATTGGAACAAACAAATTCCAGGAATGGATCAATTTAAAGAAGAAGAATTGCCAGACAACATTCCTGCACTTTATTATTCTTATCATATAATGGTTGGTTTAGGTACTATTTTTATAGGAGTTATGGCATTAGCACTTTTCTTTTTATGGCGAAAAAAACTATATACTTTAAAACCATTACTTTGGTTTATAATGTTTCTTGCTCCGTTTCCTTACATTGCAAATATTACGGGCTGGTATACTGCAGAGCTAGGCAGACAACCCTATTTAGTGTATGGTTTATTAAAAACAAGCGAGGGCATTTCGCCTACAGTTTCATCTGGTAATACTTTATTTACATTGCTAGGTTTTGTTGCTTTATATATGCTTTTGGGCTTATTATTTCTAGTCTTAGTTGGTAAAACTATTAACGAAGGTCCAAAAACTCAAATACATTAAATTATGGAAGTATTTTGGTACATAATAATAGCAGTTGTTTTAGCTGTATTTTTTATTGGTCTCAAATGAAGTTAAAACTATGTACTTTAGTGCATCTCGCTTTAGCTTCTAAAAATATTTATTCAGTCCTCTTGGACGAAAATTGAATTTGAAGTTGGTTTTTCCTATTCGATTTTCATTCGAGTAATCACGGACTGCTGACTTTAGTCAGATTTTAAAACTATGGACTTCGAGTCCATAGTGGTTTATTCTTGTCTGGAATGAATATTGTGCGCGAAAAAGAAATAGGAACGTTAGAGCAAATAAACGTAACACCAATTAAAAAAAGTCAGTTTATAATAGGGAAACTTTTTCCGTTTTGGGTAATAGGAATGGGTTTGCTAACCATTGGGTTAATCTTAGCAAGATTAATTTTTGATGTACCAATGATTGGTAGTTTACCACTCATGTATTTTTATACTTCTATTTATATTTTAGTTATTTTGGGTATTGGTTTGTTCATTTCAAACTTTACAGATACCCAACAACAGGCCATGTTTATCGCTTGGTTTTTTATCGTGATTTTTATTTTAATGAGTGGTTTATTTACACCAATTGAGAGTATGCCAAAATGGGCGCAAATTTTCACAGAATTTAATCCTATAAAATACTTTGTAGAGGTAATGCGAATGGTAATGTTAAAGGGTTCTGGGTTTATGGATATTCTTCCGCAGTTATTAAAAACTTTGCTTTATGCGATTGTTATGAACGGTTTGGCGGTTTGGAGTTATAAGAAGACCTCATAAAAGCTTAGCGTAAATTTTTATAACCTTCTGATTTAAGAAAATCTTTTCCGTCGGTAACATTTGTTACTAATAACAATTTTTCTTCATCCTATTTTTGCAGTAGAAAACATCAATAAGAATGAAAAAAATAAATTACATATTTATACTGTTCGCTTTCTTGTGGAATTTTACTTTCCAAGCGCAAAAAGTAGTGCCAATTACAAAAACTGAAGTTTTAAATAAAGTTTCAGAAAACAATATAGCTATTAAAATTTCTGAAGAAGAATTTAATCAAGCTAAAGCAGATTATAGACAAACTAATGCTGTGTTTTTACCAAATATTACCGCAAGTCATACTGCAATGGCAACTACAAATCCGTTAATGGCTTTTGGTGCTAAATTGAATCAGGAAATTTTAACGCAAAATGATTTTAATCCAGCATTATTAAATAATCCTTCACAGATTCAAAACTATGCTACAAAGTTCGAAATTCAGCAGCCACTAATCAATTTTGACGGTATGTATCAGCGTAAAGCTACCAAATCTAAAATGGAAGCAATGTCTTTAAAAACAGAACGCACAAAAGAATATTTTGTGTTTGAAGTAGAAAAAGCATATATGCAATTACAGTTAGCGTATAAAGCGGTTACTGTTTTAGAAAAAGCAGTTGAAGCTGCAAATGCCAATAAAAAATTAGCAGATAATATTTTAAAGCAAGGGTATTTGCAACGTGCAGATGTTTTAAATGTTGAAGTACGAGTAACGGAAGTTCAAAACCAATTACAAATGGCAAAAAGCAACGTGCAAAATGCGTCAAATTATTTATCTTTTTTGATGAATGACGAAACGTATGTTGTTTATACTCCGACGGATGAATTAGCGGTTTCAACTTTTTCAATTGATGATAAAACGATTTCAGAAAATCGTTCAGATATTAAAGCGATGCAATTAACAACAAACGCTTATGAAGCAATGAATAAAGCAGATAAAATGGCTTTTTTACCTAGATTAAATGCTTTTGCTAGTTATGAATTGCATGACAATCAAATTTTTCAAGGAGAAGCAAATGGTTATTTATTCGGTGCACAGTTAAGTTGGGATATTTTTCAAGGATCAAAACGTTTTGGAAAAGCACAAAAAAGTAAATCTGAATTTGAGCAATCTAAATTAGAATACAATCAATATGTCTCGCAAAGCAATTTAGACTTAAACAAAGCAAAACGTACTTTTTTAGATGCTGAAAACAAATTAAAATTAACCACTTTAGCTTTAGAGCAATCGGAAGAGTCTTTAAGAATTAGAACAAATCGGTTTAAGGAGGGTTTAGAAAAAACATCCGATTTGTTAACGGCAGAAACAAAATATTCGCAAAAACAACTAGAGTATTACCAAACTATTTTTGAGTACAATTATGCAAAAGCATATTTACAATTTTTAATCCCCTAATCCCAAAGGGGAATTAAAAAGTATATGAATAGAGTAGCATATTTATCTTACAAGATTTCGAAAACCTTGTAGGTATTGTAAAAAGTTAAAAAAGAAAATTATTAACATCAAGATAAATAGAAGAAAATACGAATCCTTATCATAATATTTCCCTTTCCTTCGGAAAGGGTTAGGGATAGGAAAAAATAAATAATAAAATGAAAAAATATATATACATAATAACTTTAACTACAGCATCATTATTCATAACAAGTTGTGGTAGCGAAGACAAAAAAGTAGTTGTTAATAATTCTTCAGCAATTTCTGTAAAAACAAGTCAAGTTGAAGCAAATAGTAACAATCCTTTTTTAGCTGTAAGTGGAAAAATACAAGCATCAAATAGTGCCGAATTAAGTACCAGAATGATGGGTTCTGTAAACAAAGTACATGTAAATGTTGGTGATAAAGTTAGTAAAGGTCAATTATTAGTATCTATTAATAATACAGATTTACAAGCAAAACGTGCGCAAATAAATGCAGGAATTACAGAAGCAACAATTGCGTTTAATAGTGCAAAAAGAGATTACAATCGTTTTGAAAATTTGTTTGCAGAAAAAAGTGCATCACAGAAAGAAATGGATGATATGACGGCTAATTATAAAATGGCAAAAGCTCGTTTAGAATCTGCAAATGAAATGAAAAACGAAATCAACGCACAATTTGCGTACAGTAATTTAACGGCGCCTTTTAGTGGAACTGTAACGAGCAGAAATGTTGAAGAAGGAAGTATGGCAAATCCAGGAGTGCCATTAATAAGTATAGAAACGCCAGGGAATTTTGAAGTGATGACAATGGTTCCTGAAACAGAAATTTCTGAAATTAAAAATGGAATAGCAGTAGATGTATTGGTGAAATCTATAAACAAAACCCTAAAAGGTCAAGTTAGTGAAGTAAGTATTTCATCAAAAAATACTGGCGGACAATATTTAGTGAAAATAAATTTAGACAAAACAGATGCGAATATCTTGTCTGGAATGTTCACAACCGTTCAGTTTCCGGTAGAAAGAAAAGCAAAATCGGAACTGGTTTTAATTCCAACCGAAGCCATTATTACAAACGGTCAATTATCTGGAATTTATACAGTAAGCCAAAGCAATACAGCAGTATTACGTTGGTTGCGTTTGGGTAGAACTTACGGCAATCAAGTAGAGGTTTTATCTGGTTTAAATTCAGATGAAGTGTACATTATTTCAGCTGATGGAAAGCTGTTTAATGGAGTTCCCATCCTCAATCCTTCCCAAAGGGAAGGAAGTAAGAACGGAAATAAAAATAAATAAGTGTTCAGTATTTAATCAGCAGTCACAGTTTTCAGTAAGTATCAATCAAGATAAGTGCAAATTATTAAAAAAGAGTGAGCGCGTTAAGGATAGCAGTGGAAATCCTTTTTTCTATGCTGAACTTGTTTCAGTATCTCTTTTAAAAAAAGCATTAGCCAAAGTTGAAAGATGCTGAAATTAATTCAGCACAAGAAAAAAGATTGTAACGAATAGCCTGACTTTTTACGATCCTGTAAGGTTTTAAAAACCTGACAGGTATGAGTAAAAAGTAACGCCCAAAATAATAATAAATAAATATTAACTAAAAATAACCCATAAAAGTTCCCTTTCCTTCGGAAAGGGTTAGGGATAGGAAAATGAAAGAAGGAATCGCAGGAAAAATTGCCAAAGTCTTTATGCAATCGAAGTTAACAGTATTGTTAATGATCGTATTTATGGTTGTTGGCGTGTACGCTTCGTTTTTAATTCCACGTGAAGAAGAGCCACAAATTGATGTGCCAATGGCAGACATTTTTGTGGGTTATCCAGGAGCAAGTCCTACGGAAGTGGAATCGCGAGTGATTAAGCCATTAGAGCAATTAATTTCGAATATTAAAGGGGTGGAATATGTATATTCTACATCGATGAAAGAGCAAGGAATGGTTATCGTGCAGTTTTATGTTGGCGAAGATATTGAGCGTTCTTTTGTGAAATTATACAACGAAATTAACAAGCACATGGACGAAATGCCAGCTGGTGTTACGTTTCCATTAGTGAAAACACGAGCGATTGATGATGTGCCCATGTTGGGTTTAACATTATGGAGTGAAAATTATAATGATTATCAATTAAGCCAAATGGCGCAAGAGTTAGAAGCCGAAATTAAAAAGGTAAACGATGTAGCGATTACGCATAAAATTGGTGGAAGAAATCGTCAATTACGTGTGGTTTTAGATAAAGATAAATTAGCGGCTAGTGGTTTGGATTTCTTGTCGGTTTCTGAAATGATAAAGGCGAATAACAGCCAAATGAGTTCAGGTAGTTTCGATAAAAATGATACCGAATTCTTGATAAATACTGGTAAATTTTTAGAAACGGTAACAGATGTAGAAAATTTGGTGGTTGGTGTGCAACAAAATCAGCCTATTTATTTAAAGCAAGTCGCCAAAATTATTGATGGCCCAGAAGTGCCTCTAAATTATGTGAGTTTAGGTTTTGGAAAAGGAAGTGTAAAAGCTGACGATTATAAATCTGAATATCCTGCGGTAACTATATCTGTAGCCAAACGAAAAGGTGCGGATGCGATGAAACTTTCAGAAATTATTATCGATAAAGTAGATCATTTACGTGCTACTTTAATTCCGGATGATGTGCATGTTGAAATCACTAGAAACTACGGAGAAACAGCTTCTGATAAAGTATCAGAATTATTGTGGCATTTAATAGGTTCTATCTTCGCAGTAACATTAGTTGTTATGCTTGCAATGGGCTGGCGTGGTGGATTGGTGGTGTTTTTATCCGTTCCGATTACGTTTGCTTTAACGTTATTGAGTTATTATATGATGGATTATACGCTAAACCGAATTACACTTTTCGCTTTAGTTTTTGTAACAGGAATTGTGGTCGATGACTCGATTATTATTGCCGAAAATATGCACAGGCATTTCAAAATGAAACGCTTGCCTTTTAAACAAGCTGCTTTGTATGCGATTAACGAAGTTGGGAATCCAACAATTTTAGCAACATTTACGGTAATTGCATCCGTTTTACCCATGGCGTTTGTTTCAGGGTTAATGGGCCCATATATGGCACCAATGCCAATTGGGGCGTCGATTGCGATGATTTTATCATTATTTGTAGCGTTGACAATTACACCTTATTTAGGTTTAATTTTCTTGAGAGAAAAAGAGAAAAAAGGAAAAGTTGCAAAAGCAGAAAAACCATTAGAAGAAACTTTTATTTACAGAGTTTATAACAAATTTGAACGTCCACTTTTAGAAAGTAAATCGAAAAGATGGTTGTTTTTAGGCGGAACTTTTGTGGTTTTAATGGCAACAATGGTGTTGTTTTTCACCAATTCGGTTGCAGTGAAAATGTTGCCTTTTGATAATAAAAACGAATTTCAAGTGGTAATTGATATGCCAGAAGGAACCACGTTAGAACGCACTGGAGTTGTGGCACAAGAAATTTCTCAATATTTATCTACACGACCAGAAGTTGTAAATTATCAAAATTATGTAGGTACTTCTGCGCCAATAACCTTTAACGGTTTGGTACGTCACTATGATTTACGTGGAGGATCTAATATGGCAGATATTCAGGTGAATTTAATTGATAAAGACGAACGTTCTATTCAAAGTCACGGAATTGCTAAATTATTGCGTCCAGATATTCAGAAAATCGCTGCAAAATATAATGCGAATGTGAAGTTAGTAGAAGTCCCACCAGGACCTCCAGTTTTGTCAACAATTGTTGCAGAAGTTTACGGGCCTGATTATGACGAGCAAATAAAAGTTGCAAATAGTGTTCAAAATATTTTGAAGAATACGGATGATGTTGTGGATGTAGATTGGATGGTGGAAGATGACCAAACTGAATATCAATTCGAAATTAACAAAGAAAAAGCGATGTTGTATGGTGTTGTGCCACAACAAATTGTATATACGATGAATATGGCATTATCTAACAGCCCAATTACTAATTTATATGATGAAGACGCTTCTAATCAAGTAGGTATAGTATTGACTTTAGATGAAAGTGAAAAATCAACGATTACAGATATTTCACAATTGAAAGTAAAATCCAAGCAAGGAACATTGATTCCTATTGCAGATTTGGTAACTATTAAAGAAACTACAGCCGCAAAAAGCATTTATCGTAAAAACCAAAAACGGGTAGTTTATGTTTTGGCAGATATGGCTGGAGAATTAGAAAGTCCTGCGTATGCGATTTTAGGAATGGAAGAAAAGTTGAAAGAAATTCCGTTACCAAAAGGTTATGAGTTAAACGAAATGTATTTAGGTCAGCCAGATTTTGAAGATAATTATACCGTAAAATGGGATGGAGAATGGCAAATTACTTTAGAAGTCTTTAGAGATTTAGGAATCGCTTTTTTAGGCGCATTAATCTTGATTTATATTTTAATTGTTGGTTGGTTTCAAAATTTTAAAGCACCTATTGTAATGATGGTTGCCGTACCCTTATCTTTAATCGGAATTATTCTAGGACACTGGATTATGGGTGCATTCTTTACCGCAACTTCGTTTATTGGAATGATTGCTTTAGCAGGAATTATGGTAAGAAACTCCGTTTTATTGATTGACTTTATCAACTTAAGAACGGCAGATGGTATTCCGTTAAAACAAGCTTGTATTGAAGCAGGAGCAGTAAGAACAACACCAATTTTATTAACTGCAGGAACCGTTGTAATTGGCGCATTTGTGATTCTGTTTGATCCAATTTTCCAAGGATTAGCAATATCGTTAATGGGCGGAACTATTGTCTCTACTGTGTTAACGTTGTTGGTTGTGCCATTAGTGTATTATATGATTGAGAAGAAGAATTATAAGGAATAGTAAATGATAATTGTCCCGCAGTCCCGATAGCTATCGGGACTGCGGGAAACAAAAAACTAAAAATCATGAAATTAGTCATAGTCACAGCAGTAGAAGAATTTCAAAAGGATGTTTTGAAACTTTTCAAAAACGCAAATATAGAAAATTTTAGTAGTTCAGATATTGATGGGTATAAAAATGGATCCTCGATATTGATGACGTCTAGTTGGTTTCCTGGTCAGAAATTTGGGAATGAATCAAGTTTATTTTTCTCGTTTACAGAAGATGAAAATATTGATGATTTGTTTAATCTAATAAAAGCGTTCAATAACAATTTAGAAACAAATAATCCTATAAAAGCGGTTGTGGTTCCTATTGAAAAATTTATATAAATAAAAAAAATAATAAAATGCTAAACAAATATTTTAGAATTATTGCGGGTACAATGGTGTTATTAAGTGTTGTATTAACTGTTTACGTAAACTCAAACTGGATGTGGTTAACCGTATTTATTGGAGTGAATTTAATACAATCTGCCTTTACAAAATGGTGCTTATTAGAATCTATTTTGATGAAATTGGGTTTTAAAAAATAATATTTTAAAAAAGCGAGGTTATAACTAATTAGAAATAACCTCGCTTAAATTTATTAAAGTTTTAGATTACAAAGAATATTGCAGACCAAAGGTCAGCGTTTCTTTTTGTTTCAATTGTGTTCCGTTTATATTTTGATATAATGGTGTACTGAATTCCAAACCTAAACGTATATTCTTCATAGTACCATTTGGCAAATAAAAATTCATTCCTAAACCACCATAAATATATTCTCCACCGGAATTATTTGTATCCGCTGTAATGATCATTCCAGGATTCAAATCAGGATTTTCACCAGAAATTTCATCAACCAACAAGCCTTGAACTCTTGCAGAAAAACTAATATATTTAGATGTTTTTATTGCAAACCAATTATTTAGCCCGTATTTATTTCCCAAACGATATTCATTGTCATTTTTTCCCAATCGAAAAGTTCCTTTTAGTTGACTTCCCCAAGAAAAAGTATCAGATTGTCCTAAATAAGTTAGTCCTAAGTCGGTGTCAAAAGTTCCACTTCCTATTTGCATTGGGTAAGGTAAAATAGCATCATTCCCATTTGATGCTGGTGTTTTATCCTTATTTTGAATCGTTCCTGTTGGTAAAGAAAAACCTAATTGTCCATGTAAAGATTGTCTTTGCTTATTTAAAAACTTATACATAGCACCAACTTTTACGTCTCCAAATCCAGAAGATTTAGTTGTGAAACTTCCGCCATTTGTAGTGATATGATTCATTTTCATAGAAATATAGGGTAACATTGCCATTAATGTAATTCTATTTGATGGCGCATACATTGCACCAATCATGTGCATATTCATTGGCATTTTTATAGGTACTACCATGAATGTGCCTCCGTTTGGCATTAAAATATTTCCTGAATTTTCATCCGTAGAACCTATTTTTAAGTCTTCCATATTCATGTACATGTATCTGTAAGAAAACATAACCTCGCCTTTACTGTGATAATGATCGCCCATAATGCTTATAGGGGCGTGACCATTTGGTCTTCCACTTTTCCAATTATTTTCCGTATTTTCTTGTGCCTTTGTTTGTGTAAATAAGAATATAAAAACTCCTATAAAAATGATTTTAATAGATTTCATTAGTTTAAATTTTTTGTTAAAATAATTTTACGCAGAAAAATACCAACATTTTATTTGTTGATTGTTTTACTGATATTTTTAAATACTTAAACAGTAATTATTGCTGGATGAAATACAAAACCTTCAAACAAGAAAGAGTAGTTTGAAATGTAAGAAAATTTCTTTTTTAATAATGATTTTAATTCTTTTCCCGTCTGGTAATTTAAAATATAAACAAAACCAATAGGATATTCTTTCAAAGAAATTTGGAGTGATTTTGGTGTCTCACTTTGTTGTTTTTCAACTCCTTTGTATAAATAACATTTACCGTTACATTGCAATTCTGGTTTGTCTTGGTTAATACATAAAAATTCAGCTATATAATCTTGATCAATAGCATATTCTATAAAAGGAGTAATTGGTCTTAACATGGCAAGCATGTATAAAAAAACAAAGTAGAAAGGAGCTATTTTTTGAAACAAAGTAATTAAATACTAATTTTAACAAAGATACTGCTCCATGAAATAGTAAACAAAAAATTAAGATTAATCTCCTAATTTTTTCACTACAAAAGGCAGAATTAACTCAACAAACTTTGTGTAGGTTAACTTAGAAGGATGCAAACCGTCTGAAACAATTAAATTTGGGTTTATTAAACCGTTTCCTGTAATTTCTGTAATATTTATAAAAGTAATTCCGTTCTGTTCACAGTAGTTTTTTGCGAATGTGTTGTATTTGTCAATCTCTCTTGAAATTGAAGTACTTCCATTTCCAAAAGGTGTAAAAGCATAATCTGGAATTGAAACGACAATTAAGTTAGATGCTAAATTTCTTACCGCTTTTATTGCAATAGCAACTAATTCTGGAAACTCTTTTTCATAAGTAGAAAACGGTCTATTTTGATATTGATTATTTACGCCAATTAATAAAGTAACCAAATCGAAATCTGCGGGAATATTTTCGCTATCAATTGCATTGATTAGATTAATAGTTGTCCAGCCTTTTCTTGCGATTACCTTTAAATTAAAAGAACTTTCGGCATTGAAATTATTAATTAAACTATCTTTCAATTGCTCTGGAAATCTGCATTTTTCGCAAACAATTTCTCAAATTGTATAGCTATCGCCTAATGATAACATTTTGAAGTTATTTTTTGCTGCTGAAACTCCATCATTTATGGTATCGTTTACAATAGTATCCTCTTCTATTTCGAAAGGGTCTTCGTTTAAAGTTGAACAAGAGAAAGATAATAAACTAAATAAGAAAACAAAATAATAGAAATTTTTCATTTATTTTTAGTCAAAAAGTTTATTAAATAATTACGGAAGAGGATTAATTATTAATTCGTTTAGAAATGTCTGAGTAGAAATTTTATTGATGATCAGAAATTTCTGTAACAATAAAAATAGTTGAAGTTTTGAAATAACCAAATGCTCGATATTTTTTGGTAATTCTAAATTGCAACCCTTCAAATTTTTTAGGTCGACGCTTTTTAAGTTGAATTTGCTGAAATCGTCCAGCAACAAAATTTTCTTTTGCTTGTTTATATTGATTTAAAATATTTCTTTTTTCTAAATATTTTCTTACATTTTTCTCTTCATAAACCTCCATTAAAATCTAGATATTATCATACGTATCTAAATTCCTATCTTTATTTTCTTGGTAGTGTTTTTCTGTTCTTTTTGAAATTTCGCTATCTTCAATAGGTTGAAGCATAACCATTCCCATTTCGGTAAAGATATCTTCAATGGCTTGCATTGGCGTATTGTAAACGTAATTTTCTTTTTTAAGTCCGCTTTTTATAGTTATCGTTGTCATAATCAATTCATTTGAATTCAAATATACTATTAATTTAGGAGATTTTCATCAGCTAAAAATAAATCAAGCTCATTTACTTAAAAGCATTTAAACCAGTAATGTCTAAACCAGTAATTAATAAATGAATATCATGCGTACCTTCATAGGTAATTACACTTTCTAAATTCATCATGTGACGCATAATAGAATATTCGCCTGTAATTCCCATTCCGCCTAACATTTGTCTTGCTTCTCTGGCAATTTTTATCGCCATATCAACATTATTTCGTTTTGCCATAGAAATTTGCCCGGAAGTTGCTTTTCCTTGGTTTTTCAACGTTCCTAATCGCCAAGCTAATAATTGTGCTTTGGTGATTTCTGTAATCATTTCTGCTAATTTTTTCTGTTGAAGCTGGAATTGTCCAATCGGTTTCCCAAATTGTTCACGTTCTTTAGAATATCTTAAAGCGGTGTCATAACAATCCATCGCAGCGCCAATTGCACCCCATGCAATTCCATATCTTGCCGAATCTAAACAACCCAAAGGTGCGCCAAGTCCGGACTTATTTGGCAATAAATTTTCTTTCGGTACTTTTACATTATCAAAAATTAATTCCCCTGTTGATGAAGCTCGAAGTGACCATTTGTTGTGCGTTTCTGGAGTAGAAAAACCTTCCATTCCACGTTCTACCAATAAACCATGAATACGTCCAGATTCGTCTTTTGCCCAAACCACAGCAACTTGGCAAAAAGGCGCGTTGGAAATCCACATTTTTGCACCATTTAATAAATAATGGTCGCCTTTATCTTTAAAGTTGGTTTCCATCCCTGCAGGATTTGAGCCGTGATTAGGTTCAGTTAAACCAAAACTTCCCATCCATTCGCCAGAAGCTAATTTTGGTAAATATTTTTTACGTTGTTCTTCATTACCATACGCGAAAATTGGATACATTACCAAAGAAGATTGCACAGAAGCTGTTGAACGAACACCAGAATCTCCACGTTCTATTTCTTGCATAATTAATCCGTATGAAATTTGATCCAAACCTGCACCGCCATATTCCTCGGGAATGTAAGGGCCAAAAGCGCCAATTTCTGCCAAACCTTTTATGATTTGTTTTGGGAATTCTGCTTTTTGAGCATATTCTTCTATAATTGGAGAAACATCTCGTTTTACCCAATCTCTAGCAGCTTCACGAATTAATTTGTGTTCTTCAGTTAGTAAATCATCAATATTATAATAATCTGGTGCTTGGAATAAATCGGGTCTCATGTCTGTTTAATTTTTAACAAATTTAGTGATTATTGTTTAATTTTTGTAAGGGTCTAGTCTTTAAAAATACATAATTTTTTTAAAAATAGCAGCAATTATTTTTTAACAATTAGATTTAGAATAGAGCTTTGTTTAAAGGTTTAGATTATTAATTCGTTGATATTTTGTATATTTGAGTATAAAATTATACGAAATGACTACTATAACTATAAAAAATGGTGAGAAATTACCGAAAACCGATTTTGATAATTTGGAAGAATTGTTAGATTGGGCAATAGATCATTTTCAAGAAGAAGAATCTTTGTCTGCTTCTACAATTAAAAAGGCAAAAGCAGCTAAAAAAGAAATAAGTTCTCCAACTTCTTCTTTTAGACAAGTGCTGTAGGTGCAAATTCAAGATAATAAACAGGCTCGAAAAGATATAGAAAAATATAATTTAGTAAATCAATATAAAAAAGCCTGTGATTTTATTAAAAATAAACAGTACCATAAAGTGCAATTAAAATTGAGAAAACCGAAAACTGCTGGTATTTATCAATTTAGAATAACAAAAAAATATAAAGCATTTGCTATTCGAGAAAATGACACTTTGTATGTTTTTGAAATATCAGATCACCAATAAGTCATAACCTTCCACTACTTAAATTTATTCTTTTTTTGACGACTGTCATTTTTTTATTGTTATCGATAATTTGTAGTTTTTAAAAACACAGTATTTTTATCAAGTTATCAGATAGAAAACGTTAAAAGTTATAGATTTCTATTAAGTTTGCGCCAATGAAACTAACTTTAGGAAAAGAAGAGCGTTTAAAAAGCAAAAAATTGATAGACAAACTCTATCAAGATGGGAAAGTCATTAAATCTTTTCCGTTAAGAATGGTTTATTTGCAAACGGAGCATACCTCTAATTTTCCTTGTCAGGTTGGGGTTTCTGTATCAAAAAGAAATTTTAAATTAGCTGTTGATAGAAATAAAATTAAACGATTGTTGCGTGAAACATACAGAAAACAAAAAAACAACGTTTATAATTCTGTAGATGTGCCATATATTTTTATGATTACTTTTATTGATAGAAAAATAAGAGACTATGCAGATATGGAACAATACATGGATAAACTTTTAAAAAACTTTGTAGATACGATTAAAATTACATCAGAAGATGAATAAAATTACTAGAAAAATTACACTTGCAGTTCTTCTGATGGGCATTATTTTAATGTCCTTTTCTTTCCAATCAAAGTTTTTTGAAGTCGCAAAACAAATCGAAATTTACACGACATTATTCAAAGAATTGAACATGTATTATGTAAATGAAATAAATCCTGCAGAACTCACATCAAAAGGGATTAAAAATACATTAGAAAATTTAGATCCGTATACTAATTATTACACAGAACAAGATGTAGAAACGGCAAGAATTAGAAGAGCTGGAGAATATGGCGGAATTGGAATTAAAGCGTTATACGATAAAAGTGGAATTACAATTGCCGAGGTTTATAAAGGTTTTTCTGCTGATAAAGCAGCTTTGAAAGCAGGGGATATAATTGTGCAAGTTGATGGGGAATCTTTAGAAAATTTGGATAGTGAGCAACTTTCTGAATTTTTAAAAGGCGTACCTAACAGTGCTTTCTCTGTAGAAATAATTCGTCAAGGAAATAAAATTAAAAAACAATTAATCAGAAATAAAATAGAAATAGATGCTGTCCCTTTTTCTGATATGATTGATGACGAAACAGGTTATATTTTGTTAACTGCATTTAATGAAAAAGCATCTACAGAAGTAAAAGATGCGTTTCGTGAATTAAAGAAAAAAGGGATGAAAAAGCTTGTTTTTGACTTGCGTTCAAATCCCGGAGGTTCTTTACAAGAAGCAATTAATATTTCTAACTTTTTTGTTCCAAAAGGAAAAATAATTGTAACGACGAAAGCAAAAGTTAAAAAGTGGAGTAATACCTATAAAGGAACGAATGATGCGTTAGATTTAGAAATGCCAATTGTGGTTTTAATTAATGGAAGGTCTGCCTCCGCATCAGAAATTGTAAGTGGTTCTTTGCAAGATTATGATAGAGCCGTAATTATGGGAGAACGATCTTTTGGTAAAGGTTTGGTGCAGCGTTACAGAGAATTAACATATGGAACGCAACTAAAAGTAACCATTTCAAAATATTACACGCCAAGTGGTCGCTGCATTCAAGAATTAGATTATGCAAATAGAGATGAAAATGGTAAAGTTCCTAAATTTTCTGAAAGCGGAATAAACACATTTAAAACAGAAAATGGAAGAATAGTTTATGATGGCGGCGGTGTTTTACCAGATGTAACTATGGGCTATTCGGTTAAAACAGAAGAAACAGAAACCTTATTGGGCTCTAGAGCAATATTTAATTTTGCCACAGATTATTATTATAAAAATCCTAATTTAGGAGAAACAATAAATTTCACATTTTCAAAAACTGAATTTAAAAAATTTGAAAATTATTTAAAAACAGACACTACTTTTTCAACCAAACAAGAAAAATTATTTAAAAAAGCTTATACTTCATTAGATAAAGAAGGTTTAATTGAAAAAGAATACACTCAAATAAAAGAGATATTAGCTGAAAGTAAAGTAGAAAAAGTTGCTGAAAATGAAGAGGTGTTGACGCAATTAATCACTGAAGAAATTATAGAAAGATATGGGTATAAAGAAGGCGTTTATAAACATAAATTAAAAAATGATAAAGTAATTAAAGCAGCAGTAGCTTTATTAAAAGACGATAAAAGATACAAACAAATTTTATCGCCAAAATAAGTAATCTAGAATTGTATATTTACAGATAAAAATAACGAATGGCAACAAACCAAACTAAAGAAAGAACGCGAGCTCAAGAATCTACAAATGCAATAGAAAAATTATATATTTCTATGCGCCATTTGTTTAGTCGCGGATTTTACAAACCAATGGGGATTTCTGGAGAAACCTTACGGAAATCTCTCTTACTACTACGCCCAGAAATTTACGGAACAATTGCAGAAGAACGTGTTGAATTAAACGGTCTAGTTTACGTTATAGAACGTTTACCAGAAGGTATTGAAGAATGTCAATTTATTAATTTAACGTCAAATGAAGGATATGATCATTCGCATTTTAAAGCTATAATTCCAGAAAAAAGAAGACGAAATTGTTATCGTATAGATCGTGATCAAATGAATATTCAAATTACCAGAGGACGATCTGAAATTTATGATATTCTTACACATTTAACCTTTTTATTTATTGAATCTCATAAAATTAAAAACAAAGTTTTAGTAAACGCTGTTGATGATGAATGCATACGCGAGTGGACAAATTTAGAAGAAATTGTATTGTATGATAAAGATATTTCTGATGAAGAACGTGAAGTAACTTTAGTTCATTTAGCAAATATTTTAGGAAGAACCTATAGTGAAGTTTCATCGATTTATAAGAAGTTTTCTACGTTAGAAAATCCAGATAAATTTTTTCAATTAATTTATTGGTTGGGTAAGTTGGCGATTCAAGAAGCGCTAGAAAACAAAAAAAGAGTAATTAATTTCGGCTCTGTTTTAATAGAAGAAATAGGTCATCATATTTATGGAGAAATTTGGGCAGATACGATTAAAGATGTTTTAGATGAAAATAATCTTTTAGAAAGACCAATACATATAATTAGTGCAAATATGCACAGTGTTTTAAATTCCATTTATGCAAATGCTGCTTTGCCAGAAGAGGCAGAGAGCTTAAAAGGTTTTGAATTGTATAAGTTGTTAAGCAACGTAAATAGCAAGATACAACAGAAAAAAGTAAAAGATTACGCCTCTAAAAACGGATTAATTTATGTTAAAGACACTTCTGGAACTAATATAAATGTACAGATAATTGATACAGAAAAAATAAATTTTGAGGAATCACCTTATCAAATAGAACATTCTAAAGATGAAAAACCAGTACTAATTGTTATGGATTATGCATTTGGTGAGCAAGCTTTTGAAACGATGGACGAATTGTTAAAACCTTACAAGGGAAAGCATAAAACAACTCATTTAGATGTTAAATCTGTTTCAATTATGGGTAAAGCAGGTATTTTAGATGGCGGTAAAGGAGATATTATGATTCCGACTGCACATATTTTTGAAGGCACAGCAGACAACTATCCGTTTAAAAACGAATTATCGAAAAAAGATTTAGAAGGTTTTGGAGTAAAAGTATTTGACGGTGCCATGATTTCTGTTTTAGGAACATCATTACAAAATAGAGACCTTTTACGGTTTTTCCATAAATCTACTTGGAATGTAATTGGTTTAGAAATGGAAGGTGCACATTATCAAAAAGCAATACAATCTGCGTCAAGAATTAGAGGAAATATTTCTGAAGATGTAAAGGTGCGTTATGCGTATTATGCGTCAGATAATCCTTTAGAAACAGGAGCAACATTGGCTTCTGGCGGATTGGGAATGACTGGAGTTACACCAACTTATGCGATTACTCAAAAAATATTAGAACAAATTTTTTA
>Ga0209390_10002512_pt1 | contig 31926 bp, 15 predicted proteins | sample BON01_FD_187212 | JGI IMG/M metagenome (GOLD analysis project Ga0209390, IMG submission 187212) | Freshwater microbial communities from Lake Bonney liftoff mats and glacier meltwater in Antarctica - BON-01 (SPAdes) (version 2) | ecosystem: Environmental > Aquatic > Freshwater > Ice > Glacier...
CAGCAGCAGCAGCAGCAGCAGCAGCAGCAGCAGCAGCAGCAGCAGCAGCAGCAGCAGCAGCAGCAGCAGCAGCAGCAGCATCAGCAGCAGCAGCAGCATCAGCAGCAGCAGCAGCAGCATCAGCAGCAGCAGCAGCATCAGCAGCAGCAGCAGCAGCAGCAGCAGCAGCAGCAGCAGCAGCAGCAGCAGCAGCAGCCGCCGCCGCCCGCCCCACGAGTCTCCCCCCCGCCTCGTGTGCCCGACACGGCCGGGTTCTCAGCGCCCCCGCCCCAGGAGGAGCCCTCGTTCGCCGCCGCCCTGGACCAGCTCGCTGAATTGAGCGTGGAGGAGGTGGAAGGGGACGAGGACGAGGAGGATTACGACGCGATCGACGAGCGCGAAGAAGCGCGGGCAGCGGCGGCGGGCCCGCCCGAGCCCGAGGCGCGGCCGCCGCTGCCGCCGCTGCCGTTCCGCGCGCCGCCCTCGCACCCCGCGCTTCGGCGCCTGCAGCAGCAGCAGCTGCAGCAACAGCAGCAGCAGCAGCGGCCGCGGCGCCCCTCAACCGCGTCCGCGGCGGCGGCAGGGCAGCCCGCCTCCTCCCCTGCTGCTCCCCTGTTCGAGCCCTTGCTGTACCAGCATCACGATCATCAGGCAGAGCGGGCCGCGTCCCCCGCCTCTTTTGCTCCAGAGCCCCCGCCGTCGCCGTGGCCGTCGCCCTGGCCGCCGCCGCCGCCGCCGATGTCGCCGCCGGCCCCCTCGGCCGCTGCCACCGCTGCTCCCTCTCCCACCCCTTCGCCCTCCGCCTCGCCGACCCCGGTCGGGGCGGTCGACCTGAGCGCTGCCTGGCGTCTCTACTGGCCCGTGCCCCCGCTCGAGCAGTGGCGAGAGCTGGACGCGGGCCGGGCCGCCGGCGATGCTCCTGCGCCGCCGCTGCCGCCGGCTGGCGAGGAGGAGGGCCCCCGCCCCCCCCACGACGGCGGCGGCGGCGACGGCGTGCGCGGGCGGCCGATGATGGCGACCGAGAGCCTCGGCCCCGTCCAGGAGACCGACTCGGGATCCAGGCCGACGACGCGGCAAGCCGGCGCGGCCGGCGCCGCCCCCCCCGAGACCTTCCCGCCGAGCCCGCCCTCCTCCCTGCCGCCGCCGCCGCCGCCGTCCTCGCTGGCAGCGCTGTTTGGCGCCATGTGCGCCGCCGGCGGCGCCCCGGGCCTCGGCGCCTTTGTCGAGGAGGCGCCCCTCCTGCCGATGTCGGCCGAGGTGGGCGACGAGCCCGAGGCCGCCGCCGCCCTGCTGCTGCGGGACGACGGCGGCGGCGGCAGCAGCAGCGGGGCCACCAGCGGCCGCGGCGGCGCGTGGCCGTCGGCCGACGCGCTCGGCGCCACCGTCCCTCCGCCGCCGCCGCAAAAGCACCTCGTCTGGCGGCCGGCGGCGGGCGCCGCCGCCGCGGGCCTGTTCTCGTCCTCTTTCCCCTCCTCCTCCTCCTCCTGCTCCTCTTCTTTCGACGGCTCGCGCGCCCCTTACCACGGCGGCGGCGGTGGCGGCGCCGCCTCCGACCTCTTCGACGAGGACGACCACGCCGCCTGGCGCAGGTTTGTCGAGAGCGCCGTCGCGTGGCGCCGCCGCGACGACGCCGACGCGCGCGCGCTGCGCGCGCTGTCGCGCTCGCCCGACGAGGACCAGCAGCGCACGCCCGACTGGCACGCGGCACGCGGCTCGCGACTGACCGCGTCCGCCTTCTGCAACGCGGTCGGATGGTTCGGGCGCTACCCGGCCACGCGCCTGCTGGACGCGCAGCGCCTGTGGCGCGAGAAGGTCGGGCTCGAGGCGCCGCCGCCGCCAAACGCGGCGATGCGCCGCGGCACGGCGCTCGAGCCACTGGCGCAGCGCGCCTACGCGCGCCTGGTGGCGCGGGCGCGCGGCGGGCGCGTGGAGCCGTGCTCGTTCAAGACGTGGCGCGAAGGGCCCGCGCACGACTGGCTGAGCGCCTCGCCCGACGGGCTTGTCGAGGCGGGCGAGGAGGGGGTGTGGGCGCCAGAGGTTGGGGCGGCGGCGGGATTGGCGGCGGGATTGGCGGCGGGAGATGCGGCGGCGGCGGCAGGAACGTCGGCGACGGCGCGCGAGGCCCTCCTCGCCGGGAGCCTCCCGCCGGCGCTCGCCCTCGCGCGCGGCCCGGGCGTCCTCGAGATCAAGTGCCCCAACAAGGACCTCCCCGACCCGGCCGCCCACCTGCGCCGCCTCGACTACTACGCCATGCAGGTGCAGGGGCAGCTCGAGTTTTCGGGGCGCGAGTGGGCGCACCTCTACCTGTGGACCCCGGGCAGCGGCAGCGCGCTGGCGCTCGTGGCGCGCGACCGCGAGTACTGGCGCGTGCTCTGGCAGGTGCTCGCGGATTTTTGGTGGGGGCACGTGGCCCCCGCGCGCGTGCTGCGGCGCGCGGGCGCGCCCGACCGCGACGTGCTGGCCTACATGCCGCGGCGCGAGCATCCGTGGGCGGGCGAGCTGCGCGCGCGCTCGCGGCTCATGCTGCGCGAGGCGCCGACGGTCGGGTACGGCAGGGAGCCGGCAGAGGCCGGGGAGGCGGCGGCGGCCATGGAGGCGGCGGAGCGGCAGGAGGTGGTCGGCGGCGGGGGCCTGGTGATGTAAAAAATGTGGACGCTCCGGCGGGTTCCGGAGTTTGATTGAGGGATGGACGCGAGTGTGTCGTCGCCTGTGTGGGGCGGCACTGCGCGAGCGAGCGAGAGCGAGAGGGACGGGCGCAGTTCCCGCAACGACGACGGCGGTACTTGAGCGACGGCGGTCACAGCCCCGATGTCCCGGACCAAGCAACACAATCCTTCTCCCCGGCCTGATCAGCTACTACTTTTGACTCAGCGCACTCGCGCCCACCACCTCATTGAACGTTGATCGACGCACGCGGGAGGGTCGGAGGCGCGCGCACCAACGACGACGAGGGCCCCCCCTTCCCCCAACCCTCTTTGCACTCGCGGCGCTCAAGAAAAACAACCAAACGGGGCGATGGCGTCGGCATTCGAGGAGCTCGGCATGCAGCCGGAGCTGATCAGGGCGGTCGCGGACCTCGGCTGGGTGTGAGTTTGTCTTTTTGCGTGTCGCGAGTTGCCGCCTCCCCTCGGATCCCTCTCTCGTCACTCACCCGCCGCCGCCCCATCCTCCCAATCGACGCACCAAACGACAGGCTGCCGACCCCGATCCAGGCGGAGGCGATCCCGTTGATCCTGGGCGGAGGAGACGTCATGGCGGTGAGATTATGGATGGGGAAGGGAGAACGACGGCGGCGGAGCGTCCGTCCGTCGCTCGCGGCGCGCGCGTCTCTCTCTCACGACCAAAAACAAAAAAAACAGAACCGCAAAACCAAATCCCCAGGCCGCCGAGACTGGCAGCGGGAAGACCGGCGCCTTTGCGCTGCCCGTCCTCCAGGCCGTGCACGAAACCCTCCGCGCGCGCGTGCGCCGCGCGGCCGAGGCGGCCGCTGCAGCCCGGGGCGCGGGAAACGCCGGCAACGGCGGCGACGCCACCGCCGCTGCCGCTGCCGCTCCCCCTCTACCGCCCGTCGCCGTGAGCGCGGCCGACCGCGACGCCGCGCTCGCCGTGCGCGGCGGCACGCTCTGCCAGAGCCGCGAGGCGTCCGCCTGGTCCGGCGGGCGCGCCACCTGTGGCGCCCGCCGCGGCCGCGTCTACTTCGAGGCCCTGCCGCGCGACGAGGGCCTCGTGCGCGTCGGGTGGGCGGCGGCCGCCGCCGCGCTCGAGCTCGGCACCGACGGCCTCTCCTGGGGCTACGGCGGCACGGGCAAGCGCTCGCACGCGCGCGCGTTCCAGGACTACGGCCCGGCGTTCGGGGCGGGGGACGCGGTCGGGTGCTGCCTGGACCTGGAGCGGGGCGAGGTGGCGTTCACGCGCAACGGCCAGGGGCTGGGGGCGGCGTACGAGCTCCCGGCGGCGCTGCGCCCCGAGGGCGGCGGCGGCGGGCAGGGCGGCGGCGGCGGCGGGGGAAGCGCGGCGGCCGCCGCCGGCGCCGCCGGCCCCGCGCCCGCTCCTTGGCGCTGCGCGCTTTTCCCGGCCATCTGCCTGAAGAACGCCGAGGTGGAGCTCAACTTTGGCGGGGAGGGCGCGCCGCCGTTCAAGCACGCGCCTCCTCCGGGGTTCACGGCGATCGGGGACGCGCCGCGCGCGTGGCTGGTCGCGGCAGAGTCGTCCGAGGCGGCTGCGGAGGCGGCGGCGGCGCAGGCGGCGGCGCCGGCAGGCGGCGGCGGCGGCGGCGGCAACAAGAGGAAAGGCGGCGGCGGCGGCGGCGACGAATCGCGACGCGCCCCTTCTCACGACCCCGCCGCCGCGCCCCTGCCCGACCGCCGCCCCCTGTGCATCGTCCTCGAGCCTACGCGCGACCTGGCCGAGCAGACAGCCGAGGCCTTCTCGGAGTTTGCCGCCCACCTGGCGGACCCCCCCGTCGCCGTCGTCTCGCTGGTCGGGGGAGGCGGCGCCGGCGGCGGCGACGGCGGCGGCGGCGCGCGCCAGCAGCAGCAGCGCGACCTGCTCGCCGGGTGCGAGGTGGCCGTCGGCACGGCCGGGCGCGTCGCCGAGCTGGTGGCCTCGGGCAGGCTCGCCGTCGACCAGGTGCGCTTCCTCGTGCTCGACGAGGCGGACCGCCTGTGCGCCGACAGCGCGGGCGAGATCGACCGCATCTTCAAGCGGCTGCCCAAGAACGCCGCGTCCGCGTCCGCCGCCGCCGCCGCCGACGACGCCGCGCCATCTTCCGCTGCCGCCTCTCCCCTCCTTGTCTCGCGCGAGTCCCTCCAGGTCCTGTTGTTCTCCGCCACCCTGCACTCCCCCGAAGTGCGCGCCCTCGCGCTCCGGGTGTGCGCCCACCCGGTGCTCGTCGACCTGCGCGGAAGCGACGCCGTGCCCGAGCACGTGGACCACCTGTTGGCCGCGGTCGACCCGCGCGCGGACCGCTCTTGGCTCCAGTCCTCGCCGCGCGTGTGGACCGACGGCGCGCACGCGCCCGACCCGGCCCCCGGTCCCGACACGGACACGCCCGAGGGGTGGTCCGAGGCGGTCAAGCGCCTTAAGCCGCGCGTGCTGCAGAGGCTGCTCGACGCGCGCGGCCCCGGCGGCGGCGCGGCGCGCGCGCTCGTGTTTTGCCGCACCAACCACGACTGCGACAACCTCGAGCGCTTTTTGAAAGCGCTGGCGGCCGAGCGCCCCGACGTCCCGGGCGGCCAAGCCGGCGACAAAACCTACTCGTGCCTCGTGCTGGCCGGCGCGCGCACCATGGACGAGCGGCGCGCGGCCCTGCGCGACTTCAAGGAGGGCAAGGTGCGCCTGCTGATCTGCACCGACGTCGCCGCCCGGGGGCTCGACGTTCAGGGCTTGCCGCTCGTCGTCAACATGTCGCTGCCCGACCGCGCCGAGGACTACGTCCACCGCGTGGGCCGGGTCGGGCGCGCGGGGGCCCTGGGCCTCGCCGTGTCGCTCGTGTCCGAGGTGCCCGAAAAGGTGTGGTTCTGCGCGCAGAAGGGCCTAAAGCCGTGGCTGGAGCCCGACGCGAAAAACACGCGGCCGACGGCGCAGGGGGGCCACACGATCTGGCAGGACGAGCGCGCCCTGCTGGCCGCGGTGGAGGCGCGTCTCGCGCGGCCCGTGCGCGCGCTCGACCCGGACCTCTCCCTGCCGCAGGAGGTGGTCGCGAGGCTCGCGGCGGGCGGGGGGGAGTACGGCGCCACGCCCGCGCCGGGCGACGGCGGCGACGGGCGCGTGAGCGCGGCGCTTGCCGAGGCACGGGCGGCGCAGCTCGCGGCGGCTGAGGCCAAGCGCGCGATGGAGCAGCGGCTCGCGTCGATGGCGCAGGACGTCGAGGCGCTGGCCGCCCTGGAACGGCGCGCGCAGCTGTCGTTCATCGGCATGAAGCGGCGGCGGTTTGGTGGCGGGGGCCGAGGGGGCAGCGGCGCGGCGGCGGGCGACGGGGGCGCGGCCACCGAGGCGATGGACGCGTGAAAAAGTGTGGAACAACGGAACAACGGATCAAGGCAGTAGTGGTGGTAGTTGCGCTCTCGTCGCGCGGGTCGCGGGTCTTGTAACCACGCTTGAGTCATTTGGCGGTGGCGCGTAGATTTACACAGGGCCCGTTTAAAGGCAAAAAGACGATTCAAATCAAAAAGACGATTCAAATCAAGAGCGCGAAAAAAAAAAAAAAAAAAAAGCCTGTCTCAACGCGCCTCTCTCAACGCCGCCAGCCGCCGCGAGAGCGGATCCCCCCCCGCGGCCTCGGCCTGCGGCGGCGCCGGCGCGGCCGCCGCCGACGCCGACGCCGCGCCCGGCAGCCCCACCTGCAGCTCGAGCCCGTGCTCCTCGGCCACCTGCTGCATCAGCGCGCTCACCTCGTCCTCGGGCGTCGACGCCGCCGCCTGCTGCGCCATGACGCCGTCGACCACGGCCGTCTGGATCTCGAGGTTGTCGAATTGCCGCTCGAACTGCTGCATGGTCGCGGCGATCTGCTCGAGGTTGTTGGCCGCCAGCGCGCGCTCGAGGGACTTTGTGATCCCCGCCATGCTGCGATTCACCATCTGCATGCGGGCCTGCGCCTCCAGGCGCGAGACGACGGCGTCCAGCCTGCTAGCCAGACGCAGAAAGTTCAGCTGCTCGTGCTTCTTGCGGATGGCGTTCTGGGCGTAGATCTTGGCGCCCTCGACGTTGCCCTTCTCGATGGCGCGCTTGACCTGTGGTGGGTGTTTTTTTTGTTTCAGGTTTTGGTTTTGGTCTCGTTTGGTTAAGCGCTCGCAAGTCTGCGAGGCAGCGGCAGCGCACGACGGCGGGACGGGCAAGGTGGGGCGGGTTTGCGAGGAGAATGACGCACCTTGAGCCGCTCCGCCTTCTCCTCCTTCTCGGCCTTGACGGACGAGCGGTTGAGCTGCTTGGCGGTGAACTTGAGGTTGAACACCTGCTCGAGCAGCTTGTCCGACATGGCGCGCCGTCGTCCAAAACGGGGAGCGCGCGCGGTGTCGGCGTCGGCGTCGGCGCCGGCGTCGCCTCTCTTTCTCTCACGCCCGTTGCTGGCGGGCCCCTCCCTCCTCCGGTCACCGGGCTGCTGGCTTGCGGGATCCGATGGCGAGACGATCGACACCACGACGCTGGTGCTCGGGGGCGACCGGCCACCTCGGCTGTCGTGAAGAGGAAGTTGGAGTTTGGAGTTTCGAGACGCGGCACTGAGTGACAGAGTAAGTGGGCGTGACCGTGGCGCTCGTTGTTGTTGTGTTGCGTTGAGCGTTGTTGCTGCGTGTGTGTGATAGCGTTGGTCGTTGGTCGAGCGCTCACACTTTGCGTGTCGCAAAATGTGCGACACGACCATTTAAGCAGAACCGGAGAGAGAACACGCGGAAAGCTAATCACACACTGACATCCAACACACATCAAACCAGACACACACATTCGCACATGCGCATTGCTGCCCTCTACAGGACGCCACCGCTGCTCCAACAAGGAGGAGGAGGAGCAGGAGCAGGAGGAGGGGGGGGGGGTCGTCCTCGAGTGTGGTCCTCGCCCGTGGCAGTCGTCGCGCGCGCCCCCGCCCTGCCGCGCGCCCGCCCGCCAGCAGCCTCGTCCCGTGCACGAGCCCCCGCAGCCGCAGCAACTGCCGCGCCCGAACCCAGGCGGAGGCGAGGCGAGGGTCAAAGGAGGAGGAGGATGAGCGGCACCGGCGCGGCGGCGGGCAACGGCCACGGCCACGGCCACGGCAACGGCAACGGCGACGGCGACGGCGGCGCCACACCCCCTCCCCGGCCGCCGGCAATGGCGCCCCCTGGATGCCTCCCCAACGGCGTGCCCATCAGCGTGCTCACCGACAGCTACAAGGCCACGCACTACCTGCAGTACCCGGACGACGTCCAGCGCCTGGTCGCGTACGGCGAGTTCCGCGCGGGCCTCAAGACGGACGACGACGCCGACGCCGGGCCCCCGCTCGGCGGCGCGGCCGAGGCCGAGGGCGCGTCGCCTTCGTCGTTCGCCGCCGCCTCTGCCGCCATCGCCGCCCCGCCCCCCCGCGACACCCGCTTCGTCTGGTTCGGCGTCCGCTACGTCGTCGAGCACTACCTCCACCGCGTCTGGACCGAGGCCGACGTCGACGCCGCCGCCGCCTTTTTCGCGACGCACCGCGCTCCAGGCGCGGGTCCCTTCCCCTTTCCGCGCGAGCTGTTTTCGCGCTTCGTCCGCGACAACGGCGGCTACTTCCCCGTCACGCTGCGCGCGCTGCCCGAGGGGACCGTGGCGCACGCGCGCGTGCCCGTGTACCAGATCGAGGCCGAGGGCGCCTACGCGCCCCTGTGCACCTTTCTGGAGACGCTGCTGACGACCGTGTGGTACCCGTCGACGGTCGCGACGCTCAGCCGGCGCGTGCGCGACACGATCGAGCGCGCGTTCGAGCTGTCGGCGTCTCCGCTGCCGCTGCCGCCGACGCCCTCGCCGCCGACGCCGCCGACGCCGTCCCCGGTGGCCGCCGACGCCGCCGACGGCCCCTCTGCCCCCCCCCCCGGCGCCGGCCCTCCCGGCCCCTCCCCCTCCACCCTCGACGGACACAGCGGCGGCTGCGGCCGCGACCACCCCCTCATCCCCTCGCGCCTCCACGACTTTGGCATGCGCGGCTGCACGTGCGTCGAGCAGGCCGTCCTGGGGGGCTGCGCCCACCTGCTCTCGTTCGACGGCACCGACACGCTGCCCGCCGCCTACTACGCCCAGTTCTCGCTCAACGGCGGCAAGGCCGTCGGCGGCTCGATCCCCGCGACCGAGCACTCGGTCATGACCTCGTGGCCGGACGAGGCCGGCGCCGTGCTAAACATGATCGAGCGGTTCGGCGACGGCGCCTTTGCCTGCGTCATGGATTCTTACGACTATAGGCGGGCGCTCGAGGAGGTGCTGCCCTCGGTGGCGCGGGCCAAGAGCGCGCGGGGACCGGGAGGGTTCATGGTCCTGCGGCCGGACAGCGGCGACCCGGCCGACGCGGTGGTCGAGGCCCTGGACGCGTGCGACCGCGTGTTCGGCAGCGACGCCAACGCCCGCGGGTTCCGCGTGCTGCGCGGGTGCGGCGTGATCCAGGGCGACGGCATGTCGCCGCGCGCCGTGCGGCGCGTGCTGGCGCGCTGCCTGGCGGCGGGCTACTGCGCGAGCAACGTGGCGTTCGGCATGGGCGGGGGCTTGCTGCAGAAGGTCAACCGCGACTCGATGTCGTTCGCGACCAAGCTGTGCCGCGTGGACGTGCGGGGCCAGGAGGGCGGCGCGCCGGGGGGGGGGGGGCGGCCGAGGCGGGCGGCGGCCAGGGCGGCGGCGGCCGCGGCCAGGGCGGCGGCCAGGGCGGCGGGCGCGACGTGATGAAGCGGCCGCGCACGGACCCGTCCAAGGCGTCGTTCCCGGGCACGCTCGCGGTCAAGCGGGTGGGCGGCGTGCCGACCGTCTTCCCCGCGGACGGCGGGGAGGTGGCGCCGGAGGAGGACATGCTGCGCGTGGTGTACGCGTGCGGGCCGGTGATGGCGGCGGCGGGGGCCAAGGGGGCGGCGGCGGCGGCGGGCGGCGGGGCGGAGCCGCGCTGCTGGGAGGACTTTGACGCGCTGCGCGCGCGCGTGGCGCGCGAGTGGCGCGCGCTGCTCCCGCACGCCGACCCGATCTCGGCGAGCCTGCGCGCCAAGATGGCCGCGTTCCAGCCGCCGCCGGCGACGGGCGCGGCGGCAGTAGCGGCGGCAACAGCAGCAGCAGCAGCAGCAGCACCGGGCAACGGCCACGCCCCGTAGAGCCACATTGTTTGCGCTTTTGGACGACCTCCTTTACAAACAAACAGTAACAGACGCATTGAGGGACCGCTAGACGGCCAGAATGACAGACAACAACGACGACGCGGCTGGCGGCGTGTCGGTGCTGGCGGCGGCAAGGCGCCCACCCCCCTGCTGACCCTACGCCACCATCAGCGCGCGGCACAGGTCATCGAACGCCGCCCTCTCCTCGCCGCCGGACAGGGCGAGGGGCGGCCGCATCGCGCGGCACGCCTGGCAAAAGGAGGCCAGCATGCCGCGCTGCTCGGGCGTCAGGCCGCCGCCGCCGCCCCCTCCTCCTCCCGCGCGCATCGCGCCGCCGCCGCCCCCCCGGCCGACCAGCCTCGCCGTCAGCGTCAGCCTCAGGCCCGCCAGACAGAAGGCGGGCGAGTAGGGCGGGGCCGCGCACGACAGCAGCGCCAGCGCAAATTGCCGCAGCAGCGGCGCGTCGGGCTCGCCGCCGGCCCACCGCACGGCCAGCTCGAGGGCGGGCGCGCCGAGCCCCGGGAAGCCGCCGCCGCCGCCGCCGCTTTCGGCGCCGCTGCTCTTGACGCCGGCCGCCAGAGGAGGAGCCGAAGAGGCGGCGGCAGACGTCACGATCAGCTCGAGCAGCAGGGCCAGGGCCAGGCGCCCGACCTCGAGCCCGCGCCCTGAGCGCGCCGAGGCGCGCAGCGCGGCGTCGACGCCCCCGACGGCCAGCGGGCCGCAGAGCGCCGGCTGCGCGCGCGCGGCGACGCGCAGCAGCTCGAGCAGGGCGGCCGCGGACAGGGCGCAGCGGTCGTCCGCGTAGAGCGGGCCCGAGCCCAGGGCGGCGCGCGCGACGCGCGCGAGGGCCAGCGCGAGGGCGGGCGAGGCGGCGGCGGCGCGCTCGGCGGCCGCAAACTCGCGCCCGCCGGGCCGGGGCTTGCCCTGCCCGGCGCCGGGCCCCTGGGCGGCGCAGCGGGCGGACAGGGCGGCGGCCTCTGCGATCGCGGGCTCGAGCTGCTCGGGCGTAGGGCCGTCGGCCCGGTCGTCGCCGCCGCCGCCGCCGTCGTCGCTCGCGCGGGCGAGCGCGAGCGCCAGCAGCCGACGGCACGCGCGCAGCTCGGGCGACGCGGCCGGCGCCGTGGGCGTCGCGCTGAACAGCGCGGCCAGCAGCAGGTCGAGCAGCTCCGGGTGGCGAAGAGGCTCCAAAGAAGGCAGATCAGAGGGATCAAAGTCTCCGTGGTGGCCAACCTCCTCTTCCTCTTCCCCGGCCGCCGCCGCTGGAGGAGGACAAGGCGGCAGCGGCCGAGAGTAGATTTCGAGCAGGCGAGCCAGCGGCCGGCCGGCGCGCTGGATCGGCGGCGGCGGCGCGGCGGGCGGGGGCGTGCGGCTGCCCCCGCGCCCGCCCCCGTCGCCCGGGTGCAGGTGGTGGTGCGCGCGCCGGTGGCGCTCGAGCGGCGGCCGCCACTCGCCCGCCGCCGCCAGCACCTCCCCGACCAGCGCCGTCGCCTCGGCGTCGCGCGGCCCCGCGCCCTCGCGCGCGTACATCCTGCGCAGGGGCCACACGCTGCCCGCGCCGTGCCGGGCGGCCGCCTCGAGCTCGAGCTCCTGCGCCAGGCGCCGGGCCTCGCCCCCGTCGGCCGCCGCATGCGCTCCCCTCCACCCCCCCTGAGCGTTTGCCGCCGCTCCTTGCGCCGCCGCCGCCGCCGCCGTGTTTGCCGCCGCTTTCGCCGCCTGTGCCGCGCGCGCGATCAAGGCCTGCGCCAGCAGGTAGGCGTGCAGGCTCTCGCAGCAGGTGGCCCGCAGCTCGCGCGCGAGCGCCTCGCACTTCTCACCGTCCGCCGGGCCGCCGCCGCCCCCGCCGCCGCCCGCCGCGCGCAGAAAGGCGGCCAGCCGCGCCGCCAGCTGCATCTGGAAGGCGCCAAAGTAGGGGGCGAGCGCCGCGCCCGCGCCCGCGGCGGCGACCTCCTCCTCGGCGGCGCGCCCCCCGAGCTCGAGCATGCGCTCGGCGGCGCGGCCCAGCGGGGGACAGGGCGGGCGGGCCGGCGCGGACGGGGGGGCGCACACGAGCCGGAGGACCAGCGCGCGGCCGCGGGCGCCGCCGCAGAGCGCGGAGAGCGCGGCGTCGGCGTCGGGGTCGCCCTCCTCGGGCGCCGGGGGGGGCGGCGCCGCGGCGTCGGCGTCGGCGGCGGCGGCGCGGGCGCGCGCGGCTTCCTCTGAGGCGCGCGCGACGGCCGCGGGGTCGAAGCGCGCGAGCACGAGCTCGCGGAGCAGGTCGAACTCGTCTGCCGTCGCCGTCGTCGTCGACGCCGCGGCCGCGGCCGCGGTGCCGGGCGGCGCCGTCGGCATGCCGCCGCCGCCGCCGGCGAGCATGCCGAGCCAGTCGGTCACGAGCGAGCCCATTTGGGCGTAGCCTGCATGATGATGATCGTCATGTTTTTTGTTGGGTCCACAGCAAAAGGGTGGGTGGTTCAAGGCGTGCGAGGAGGATGTGAGGCGACGCCAGAGAGGAGACGGGCATCAAGGCGCCGAGAGCGAGGCGCGAAACGAACGACCACCGCCCAAAATAGAAACCAAACGCACCGATGTAGCCGTCCGACAGCGACTCGACCACTTGCGCGGGCTGCCCGCCGGCCTCGAGGTAGGCGGCCACCGCGTCCAGCACCCCGGGCTCCATGATGGCGTCCGGCGCGCGCAGCTCCCCCTCGAGCCGCTGCCTTTTGAGCGAGAGCGCCTCCTCTTCGTCGTCGACGGCGGCGCCGGCGTCGGCGAGCGCCGGCCGCGACAGATCGACGGGGCCGTCGCCACCACCTGCGACCCCCTCCATTGGCGCCGCCGCCGCCGCTCCGACCTCGCCGTCGGGCTCGTGCGGGTCGTCCGAAAAGTCCATCCGGACGCCGGCGCGCGTGCGCGCGCTACCTCCTCCTCTGGATCGTGTCGTTTCACGCGCGCTCGTGCACTTGTATCTCTTTAACGAGTGGTGTCAATGATGTGATCGTGCGATATGAGTGCGTCTCGGAGACTAGAAGCAACCAGCGCGACTATCGCCACTCTATCGACCGATCGATTGCGCCTTCAAAACACCGCCGGCCGCCGCCTCTGCCGCTCCTCCTCTGCCGCTGCAAACGCGTCCTCGCGCGCGATCACCGCCCTGAGCAGCAGGGCGGCCCCGCGCTTGTTCAGCACCGTGTTGTAGCTGCGGCAGTCCTGGTGCTGCACGCAGCGCGGGCACCCCGTCTCGGCCGCGGGCCCCTCTGCCGCCGTTGCCGCCGCCGTCGCCGCCGCACCTGCCGCCGTCGCACCCGCCGCACCCGCCGCCGCCGACGGCCCCCCTCCCCCCCCGCCGCCCCCCGCCCCGCGCACGTCCTCCCCCTCACAGTCGCACTCCTCCACCAGCGCCAGCGCCCGCCGCAGGAGCGCCGGGAAAAGCGGCGCCGCGTGCGCGCACAGCCCCAGCCCTCCCGGCAGCGCGTCGTACAGCAGCAGGCGCTCGGGCCGCACGCGCGCGTCGTAGGCCCCGTCGCACTCTGCTTTCACGTCCGCGGGAGAGGCGACCATGAACAGCGGCAGCGCGTGCAGCAGCGCGTGCGCGGCGGCGTGCACGGCGCCGCGGAACCCGCCCCCGCGCTGCAGGGCCGCGGCGCGCGCGGCCTCGGACGCGGCGGCCTGGGCCCGGGCGCCGCCGGCGCCGCGGCGGCCGCCGGCGGCGGCCGCGGCGGCAACGGCGACGGCGGCGGCCGCCGCCGCGCCCTCGGCGTCGGCGCGCAGGGAGGCGTCGCGCTCGACGGCCAGGCGCGCCCCCGGGGGGATGCGCACGTAGGCGCAGCGCGTCTCGAACTGGACGTCGGGCAGGTCGAGCTCGACGGCGTCGAAGACCTTGCCGGAGCCGTGGCGGATGCGGAAGAAGCCCGGGAAGCGCGTGGTGATGAGCGCAGGCTCGCAGGCGGCGGTGGTCGGGCGCGGGTCGCCGCCGACGCCGCCGCCGCCGCCGTCGTCCTCGACCTCGCGGCCGTCGCAGTCGTCCTTGCCGTCGCCGTTGCCTTTGCCTTTGCCGTTGCCGATGCCGGGTGCGTCCCCCGCGCGCATGCCCGCCAGAGCGGCGGCGCGCCGCTCGGCCAGGGCGGCCAGGGCGTCGCCGGCGCTGACGGCCAGGTCGGCGCCGTCCGCCGGCGGTCCGCGTCCGCGGGCGGCGCCGGCGGCGCCTGGGGGGGCGTTGGCGGCGGCGCGCGCGGCGCTCTCTGACGACAGCAGCCCCGCCGCGCTGCCGGCCTGCGCGTAGGCCGCCGACGCGCCCAGCACGTGCACGTCCGTCACGTCCCGGATCCGCGTGTAGTAGCGGCAGTCCGACGGGTGCACGAGCGCCACGCCCGCCGACAGGTCGAGCCGGCGGCACAGGTAGGTGCGCGCCTGGTGCATGTAGACCGCTCCATCGTACACATGAAAAAAGGCCTTGCCGGCCTCGAGCTCCTCCAGCGGTTTTTTGCGCGCCTCGTCCCACACGACGACGCGGCGCTGGTCGACGCAGCGCAGGGAGACGGCCGAGGCGGGGCCGCGGTCCAGTAAGGGGCCGCTGTAGTGCAGGCCGGCGCGCCCCGCCGCGGCGCCGGTGCCGAGGCGCGGGTGGCGCGCGACGAGGCCGTCGGCGAGGAGGCCGGCGCACGCGGCGGAAAAGGCCGAGGAAAGGGGCGCGCCGCCGCCGTGCGCGCCGCCGCCGCCGCCGCCGCCGCCGGCCGAGAACAGCGGCGCGTCCTCCTCGGCCACGATCGGCAGCTCGGCCGCCGCGCACGCGAGGTGCTGGCGCAGCAGCATGGCGTTGGACGGGTCGACGCGCGCCGCCTCGACCGGGCGGCCGAACAGCGCGGCGCGCGGGTGCCGCAGCATCTGCTGGTCGAGCGGGCTGTCGAACGCGACGTAGATCGCGAGCGACGGCTGGCCGCGCCGGCCCGCGCGCCCGGCCTGCTGCCGCAGCGACGCCACGCTGCCCGGGAACCCGAGGTGGAGCGTGGCGTCCAGGTCGCCGACGTCGACGCCGAGCTCGAGCGCGTTGGTGGCGGCGACGGCGGCCAGCGCGCCCGAGTGCAGCGCGCGCTCGATGGCGCGGCGCTGCTCGGGCGCGTAGCCCGCGCGGTAGACGGCGACGCGCGACGCGAGCGCCTCGGCGGCGGCGGCGGCGGCGGCGGCGGAAGCGGAAGAGGAAGAGCGGCGCGAGAGCGGCCGGTCGCCGACGGGCGCGGCAAACGCGAGCGACAGGTCGGGCGGGGGAAAGGCGGCGGCCCCGTGGCCGTCCGCCCCCGCCGCGGCCGCCGCCGCCGCGCTCGCCCGCAGGATGTCGCGCGCGTACGTCGCGACCAGCTCGCACAGCTTGCGCGACTTGCAGAAGGCGATGCAGCGGAGGCCGTGCCGCGCGGCCTCGGCCAGCAGGCGCGCCGTCTCGACGATCGGCGACGCGCGCGACTGGGCCTCGAGGGTGCCCGCGGCGCCGCGGCGCGCCTGCACGCCGCTCATCGAGGCCGGGCGGCGGGCGTCGGGCACGAGGCCGCCGGCGGCGGCGGCGGGGAGGGCCGTCGAGGCCGGGGCCGGGGCAGCGGGGGAGCAGTTGGCGCGCCAGGCGGCCGCAAAGGCGCCACGGGCGGGGAGGGCGGCGGCGATGGCGGCCTGGGCGGCGGCGGCGCCGTGGCTGCTGTCGTTGCCGGCGCGCGCGAGGTCGCCGAGGAGGCCCGCGCCGCCCGGCCGCACGCGCCACAAAGGGCGGTCGCGCGCGCCGTGGTCGTTGTTGCCGCTGCCGCGACCGCCGTCTGCCGGGGGCAGGGGCGGCAGAGAGCTGACGCCGGCGGGGCCGCCGCCCGCCGCCGTCGCCGCGATGGCCGCGTGCGCCTGCTCCGCCAAGCGCCGGCGGCGCTGCTGCTGCTGCTGCTGTTGTTGTTGTTGTTGCTTCGGGTGACAAGCAGCAAGAGCGGGTGTGGCGGCCAGGACATGGCGCGGCGGTCCGACGGGCGACGAGGGCAGGCTGTCGCCGCCGCCGTCCCCCCGGCCCCCCCCGCCGCGCGGCTGCCCAAGGTAGCGCGGCGCGGCGCCGGCGGGGGACGACGCCGCGGGCTCGTCAAGCGGCGGCGATGGCGGCTCTTGCTGCTGTTCGGCGATCGGCCACTCGCTCGAGCGTCCTCCGAGCAGGTCCAGGGGGCCTTCTGGAAGCTCGTCGAGCAGGGAGCTCTCGCGGGCGGCGCGGGCGCGGCGGGCAAGCAGCCGCTGCGCGCGCCAGACCACGTCGCCCCCCTCGCCGTCGTCTCCCTCGCCCTCTTCGTCGTCGTCGTCGTCGGCGGCGCTGGCAAAGGGGGGAGCGCCGCCAGCTCCTGCCGCGGCGGCCACGGCCGCGCGCCGCGCGGGCAGCGCCTCGCGACGGGCCCAGCGCGCCACCTCGCGCTCTGCCGCCACGCGGTTGCACCTGCTCGCCTTTTGGCCGCCGCCGCCGCCGCCCCGCCTGCCGACCGCGGCGGCCGCCGCGGGCCGCCGCCGACGCCCGCCGGCGCCTCCTCCTCCCTCGTCGTCGTCTTCCTCGCCCGAGGCCGCGGCCGCCGCAGCCGCGGCGGCGGCCCCTCCCGCCCCCTCGTGCTCGAGCGGCGGGTTCCACAGCACGAACGACTTGGGGCCGCTGGGCGAGCCGTCGATGTCGACCAGCTCCACCTCGCAGGGCGGCACGCCGATCAGCGCGGCGGCGTGCCCGAGCGGGTTGGCGATGGTGGCGGACGTGACGACGAATCGGGGGGAGCCCGGGGGGGCCGCCGCCGAGGACGAAAAGGGAGGCAGGGCAGAAGAAAGGGCGCCGCCGCCGCCGCCGCCGCCGCCGCCGCCGCTGCCGTTGCTGGCCCCTCCTCCGCTGGGCGGGGGCGGGGGCGGGGGCGCGTAGGCGCGCTCGACGACGCGCCGCAGCCGCCGCAGCACGAGGCTCGTGTGCGTGCCAAAGACGCCGCTGTACGCATGGCCCTCGTCGACCACGACCAGGCGCAGGCCGGAGAGGAAGCGCGCGAATGCGGCGTGGTGCGGCAGCACCGAGGCGTGCAGCATGTCCGGGTTGGTCAGCATGACACGCGCCTCTCGTCGCACCTCGGCGCGCTCGCCGCCGCCGCCGCCGCCCGCCTGGCCGCCGCCCTCGCCCCCGCCCCCGTCGCGGCCCCCGCCGCCCCCGCCGCCGCTGTTGCCGCGCGGCGTGTCGCCGTCGTACGTGCGCACCCACCTCCCGGCCGCCTCGGCGCCGAACGCCGCCCCCACCAGGCCCCTGAGCGCGCGCAGCTGGTCGTGCGCCAGCGCCTTTGTCGGGAAAATGAGCGCCGCCGTCGCCGAGGGGTCGGCGGCGAGCATCTCGATCAGCGGCAGGCCGTAGCAGAGGGACTTGCCCGAGGCGGTGGCGGTGGCGACGACGACGTGGCGGCGGCGCGCGAGGACGGCGTCGATCGCCTGCGCCTGGTGGCTGTAGAGCAAGGGGGTGGGGGGGCGGTTGCCGTTGCCGTTGCCGTTGCCGTCTCGGCCGCCGCCGTCGTCGTCGTTTCCGTCGTTTCCCGGCAAGGACGGATACGCGAGCAGGCCGCGCCAGCGCAGCGCGGCGATCGACTCGGGGCACAGCGGTACGGAGGGGCTGGCCATGACGGCCGGGCGCGCGGCGACGGGCTCGACGTGCGCGATCTGCCCGCCGTACCAGGGCAGCGCGCGCAGGTGCTCGAGAAAAGGGCCCGGCGGCAGCGCGCGGCAGTCGAGGCAGGGCGGGTGGCGGCGCGAGAGCATCGGCGGGCGGGGCGGGGGGGGGGGCGCGGCCGCGGCGCCCGCGGGGCCGCGCCCCCCGCATCGGCGGCCCCAGCCGCCCGCTTCCCGGTCCTCGGAGTCGTCGTCGTCGTCGTCCTCGTCGTGGCTAGCGTCGGCGGCGGCATCGCTGCCCGGGTTGCCGTCGTTGCTGGCGTCGCGCAACGGCCGGCGCAGAAATCCGCCCGACGCCCGCTGCTGCTGCTGCTCCCGCTGCTCCCGCAGCCGTGCTTCGTGCGAGGATGCCTCCTGGTAGGCGCGCCGCCGCGCCTCGAGGGCCCCGCCGACGAGCAACGCCAGCGGAAGCGGCCGCGCCTCGAACCCCGGGCGCCACCGGCCGCGCGAGAGCGCGTCCCATCGCCCTTGGCCTTGGCCGCCGTCGCCGTCGTCGCCGTTGCCGTCGCCGTCGCCGTCGCCATCGCCGTCGCCCGGGGGCCCCTCCTCGTCCAGGAACCGCTCGTGCGCGGCCCACGCGGCCAAGGCGAGCGCCCGCCGCACGGCCGCCTCGCGCCGCTTCGCCACCGTGTCGGCGCCGCCTCGAGCGCCCCGGCCGCCGCCGCCGCCCCGGCCGCCACCGCCCCGGCGCCCCGCGCGCGTCGGCGCCGCCGCCGCCGCCCCCTCGCCGTCCTCCACGCGCCTGCCCGGGTCGAGCAGGTCGATCGTGAGCTCCAGGTCGTCCTCGTTGTCGCCGTCGTTGCCGCCCCGCGAAGACCCTGGGCCTCCACCGTGGCCGCCCATCTCGGCCGCCGCCAGCTCTGTCGCGCTCGAGAAAAAGCCGCCGCCGCCGCCGCCGTCCTCCGCGCCGCCGCGGGGCAAGTAGTGCGCGCGCAGCGCGGCGGGCATGTCCCGCGCGGCCGCGTCGCCGTCCGACAGCGCCACCGCGCGCGGGGCGAGGTCGGCCAGGGCGCGCAGGGCGGCCAAGGGCGCGACCGCGACGGGAGCAGGGGGCGGCAAGGCGGGAGAGGCGGCGGCGACGGGCCCGGCGGCCGAAGGAACGGGGGGCGCCGCTGCGGCCGAGGCGGGCGGCGTGGCGACGGCGCGCCCAAGGTGCTCGCGGACGCTGCGCCAGGTGGGCGTGACGTTCTGCGCCTGGAGGAAGTTCGAGAGGGCGGCGAGCACGGCGTACGCGCGCGAGAGGGCCTGCAGCGCGGCGGGGAGGGGCAAGGCCTCGAGGGCCGCCGCCTCTGCGGCGGTCAGGCCCGCGGGCAGCGCCGCGCGCGCGAGCAGCGACAGCGGCGCCGGCTCCCCCGGCTCTGCCGCCACTTGCTCGGCGTCATCGGCGTCGGCATCGACGTCCTCCGCCGCCTCTTCTGCTGCGCGGGCCTGTCGCTGCTGCTGCTGCTCCAGCGCGGCCGCCGCCGCGGCGCGCCGCCGCAGCCGGCGCGTGGCCGGGCTCACCAGCGGCGGCGCCCGGATGTCGCCGCCCTCGCCGCCGCCATCCCCCTCCCGCTCCTGCCCCGCGAGAACCAACGCCCGCGGGCGCTTGCGCGGCCGCCGATCCCGGTCGTGCCCGGCGCGCAGCGCCCCCGCGTCGATCGCGTCCTCGGCCTCGGCCACGGCCGTGGCCACCGCCGCCGCCCGACCCGCCCCGCGCGCCGACGGGTTGGGCCGCGAGCTGTAACCAGGCCGGCCGAGCGCGTCCTCGGCGGCGGCGGCGGCGGCGAGCCGCGGCGGCAGCGGCGGCGGCGGCGGCGGCGACGTCTCTCGCGGCCGCGGGCGCACCGGCGCGCCCAGGTCGGCGGCGGCCGCGGCCGCGATGGCGGCGACGCGGCGGCTGCCGTAGGGCTGCGGGGTGGGCGAGTCGAGCGGGTGTCGCTGCTGCTGCGGGTGCTGCTGCTGGTGCTGCTGCTCCATCGGCACAGGCGCGGGACGGGCGCTGCTGTTGCGCTGCGGCGCCGCCGCGCCGACCAGCGCGGTCTGTTTGTTTATCGGTTGGTTGGTTGGTTGAGGGGCAAGAGTGCGGTTAGCGGTTGGCACCTGCAGGCAAACATCCAGCCCCCCACCGCCTCGATCAACCCCCTTGGCAAAAAGCAGCAACTCGCCACAAACGCGCCCGCGCTGTCCCGCGGCAGCGGCAACGAGGCGACGCGCGCCGCGCCGTCGGACAAGCGGCGCCCGCCGACAAAGAGCGCGACGCTGCCGCCAAACCCGGGCTGGCGCCGCAGCTCCGCGCGCAGCTCGGCGACTGTGGCCGACTCGGCGACCTCGACCGTCGCCTCGAGGCCCGTGAGCGTGCGCACGCGGACGCGCTGCATCCTTCGAGAGAGGGGAAAGAGGGAGAAGTTTTTGATCAAACGTACACAGGGTCGGTGCGTTTATGTGGTCGAGGCCGTAATCTACTACTCATCTAGAAATCTAGTGGCACTGCGTCCTTGCCCGGAAAACCACCAAACGATACCCTTTATCGTCGGCGGGCCGAATCCCAAATCCACCAAGTCGATTCGCCTCATCGATCGATTGACCGTCCCGCAATGCAGGCCAATGCACGCGCAATCCATACCAATCACCTCGCGCTCCTGAGGCCGCCGTCCACCATCACCACCCCCACGACCCGGTGGAATGGCGCCCAGCAGCAGCAGCAGCAGCACCCGACGCCGACGGCGCGGCGCCGCGGTCGGCGCCGCGAGCGCGCGCCGCCGCCGACGACAGCGCGCGCCGGCGCCGAGGCCGAGCGTGCGCGCACGGCCCCTCAGCCGAGGAGCAGCAGCAGCAGCAGCAACCCCGCCGCCAGAGTCCTCCTCGTGTGCGACGAGGAGGGGTCGGGCCCCGCCTTTCGCCTGGGTCCGGCGGGAGCAGCGCGCGACGACGACGGCGCGCGGAAGGACAAGGCTCGTCCCTCCTACTCGTCCTCCTCGTCGGCAACGCTGCCCGGGCAGCAGCAATTGCAGCAGCAGCAGCTGCAGCGTCCGCCCGTCCTCGAGGCGGCCCGCCGGCGGCTCGCGTCCCTGTTCCTGCCCGACGGCTTCCCCGTCTCGGTGTCGCCCGACTACCTGTCCTACCAGCTCTGGACCATCCCCGTCCACATCACGGGGTGGTGCGGCAACGCCCTCGTCACGTCGTCCCTGCTGCGCGCCGTCGGCGTCGGCGCGATGCCCGGCGGCGCCGCGGGCGCGGCCGCCTCGGCCGCCGCGATAAAGTGGCTGACCAAGGACGGCGTCGGCGCGCTGGGCCGGCTGCTGGTGGGCTCACGGCTCGGGCGCGAGTTCGACGACGACCCGCGCCGCTGGCGCATGGCGGCCGAGGCGCTCACGTCCCTGGGCCTGGCGCTCGAGGTGGCCACGGCGCTGGCGCCGAGCCAGTTCCTGCTGCTGGCCAGCGCGGGCACCTTTGCGCGCGCGGTCGGCAAGGGCATGGGCAACCCCGTCTTCCGCGTGGTGCTGACGCACTTCGCGGCCGAGGGCGACAACGTCGGGGCGGTGTCGGCCAAGGAGGAGGTGTGGGAGGTGAGCGCGCAGATGGCCGGGTTCGCGTGCTCGGTCGCGCTGCTGCAGGGCCTGCAGGGCGTGGTCGACCGCGCAGAGGCGGCCGGCGGCGGCGGCGGCGGCGGTCCGTTCCAAGGGCCGGCGGGCGGCGCGGCGGTCGTTTGCGCGGCGTGGCTCGTGCTGCAGTCGGCGCACGTCGGCCTGCGGTGGAATGCCCTGCGTCGGCTGCGGTTCCGCGAGCTGAGCCACAAGCGCGCGGCCATGCTGGCGGCCGAGCACGTGGCTGCGGTGGCGGCGGCGGGCACGCTGGCGGCCGTCGCCGCGGCCGCCGCCGAAGAGGGGGGGGAGCGGCGAGACGAGGAGGAGGATGAGGAGGAGGAGGACCGGGAGGCAGGCGCGACGGGCGGGGGGGAGGACGCCGGATCGACGGCCTTGTCCGCCGCCGTCGCCGCCGCCATGGCGGCCTCTGCCTCCTCCCCGCCGCCCGCCGTCCGACTGTCCGGCGTCGACGCGCTGACCGAGCGCGAGCCGATGCTCCTGCCCGCCGAGACGGCCGTCCGCCCGCGCGTCGCGTTTGGCCGCGGCCCGGGCGAGGTGCTGCCGCCGGCGCGCGGCTGGCTCGGCGACGGCGCCTACGCGGCAGAGTGGGCGCGCATGTACGCCCGGGAGGACTACGTGCTGGCGTGGCGCGCGGGCGCGGGCGCGGGCGCCGCGGGCGAGGCGCGCGTGGCCCTCAAGGCCTCGAACGACGGCAGCGACGGCGAGGACGCGGCCGCGGCGCAGGCAGCGGCGTCGTCGCGCGCGGCGGCGTCGGTCGGCGGCGGCAGCTTCAACGCCGCGCGGCACGGGGCGAGCGGCGGCGGCATCGGCGGCATCGGCGGCGGCGACTCGCCCGGCGCCGAGAGCACCCTGGACGAGGAGGCCGCCGATGCCGCCGACGCCGCCGAGGCCACCGCCGTCGACGTGTCGCGCGCCCGCCGGCGCCGCGAGGGCCGCGCCATGGTGCGCGCGCTTTACCAGGCCGCCTGGCTCGACCGGCACCACCACGCGGGCGGTCTTGAGGGAGGCGGGGGCGGAGGCGGCCCCGCGCCGCTGCCGGTGCTGCGCGAGAGCCTGCGCGCCACGCGCGCCGCCTTCCCGGGGTTTTTGCGCGCGGCGCGGGAGGCCGGGTGGAACGTGGACACGGTGCTGATCAAGGGCGGCGCGCGGTGGCGCGTGGTCGAGGCGGCGGCGGCGGGCGGCGAGGGCGGGGGGGGCGGCGGCAGCGGCTTTGGCGGGTGAAAGGAAATGGGGGGCAGCGCCGGTCGAGAGCCTCCAGGTTCGAAACACGAGTAGGCATCAGCTGTGTGAGAAGATGCGTGTGCAATGTGGATCGCCATGCTGACAGGGAGAGGAGGGACGGGAGCCTGCGGCGAGCGAAGGCGGCGGCGGCGGCCTGCCGACGAAGCAGAGGAAGGCGGGTCGCCGCTTCTCGCTGGATCGTTGGGAGGAAGAGACGGCGCTTTCATACGTGTTGCGATCGACCGCCCACTCTCGTGCACATACACAAGCTATCGATCACACTCATTCTTGCCGCAGCTTCTATAACGGAGCGCGCACAAAGCGCCCAGCGACACCACCCGACCCCTTTCCAAACAAAAAAAGACAAAGAAAAAGAGTTTCGCCGTTTCACCCTCTCGCCCGCCGAAAAACAACACGCGAGCACTCGTCGCCGACGGCGCCGTTTTGTGTCCGCGCCCTCCGCTACGTCCCTGCGCGCGCGCCTTTGCGTTGCTGCGCCCACCACATTCCAGCTGCGCAACTGCCCCCTGCTCCTCCTGAACCGCACAAATCAAGTTGAAAGCTACAACAAGCAGGCGCAATGTCGACGTCGGCGGCCGGCGGCGCCCCGCTCAGCAGCGCCGACGACCGTGTCTACCGCGCAGTCGCGGCCGGCGCGAGCGTCGACGAGGTGCGGCGCGCGATCGAGCGCTATCGCTCGTTAGCGTCCGTTGACCAGGCAGGTGCCAATGGCGAGACGCCGCTGCGTGCCGCGCGTCGGCTGCAGCGCTACGACCTGCTCTGCCTTTTGCTCGAGAACGGCGCCGAGGCGGGAGACGGCGATTGGTTTTGGGCCGTCTGCTGGTGCGTGGAACGGAACGACCTCGCTGGACTGCGGCGGCTGATCGAGCGCGGCGTCTCGGTCGACACGACCGGCGGACATGGTGGGACGCCTTTGATTATCGCGATCATTTATTCGCAAGCGACCATCACCAACCGCCGCGACCTGACGCTCGAGATCTTTCGCCGCTCGTCCGCCAAGACGCGGCGGGCCGTGAACAAGTATGACGGCAAGAGCGCGCTCGACTACATCTACTGGGATTTTCACAGCCAGATCCAGCCATGGCAAGCCGAGCTGATCGGCGAGCTGCTGTCGGCGGGCGCCCCGGTGCAGCCGCGCAACGCGCCCTACGTGATGCCGATCGCGGCTGCGCACGCTGCGCGGCGCGAGGCAGAGCTGGCCGCGCTGCCCCCCCTGGCCCACGACTGGCGCGCGCACGAGGCCCTTGTCGGCCTGGCGCTGGACGTGCGCGAGCTGCGGGACGCGGAGCGGGAGTTGCTGGAGCGGTGCGCGCGCCTGGCGGTGCTTGAGCTGGAGCTGGGCGGCGGGACGGGCAGCAGCGGCGGGAGCGAGGGCGCGAGCAAGAGCGAGAGCGAGAGCGAGAGCGGGGAGGGTGAGGTCGCGGGCTCGGGCGGCGGCGGCGGGGAGTGAGAGTCGCAGGAGCAGCCTCCAGGCCTAACAGCAAACCAAAACGTCAAGAGACGCGTGTGGGCAAAGACCCTTTGGTTTGGGAGGCGAGGGCGTCAGTCAAGAGAGGCGCCGACCTCCGTCGAAACAGCTGCCGTCGTGGCGGTGCAAAAGTGCCGCTCATCGCCGGTCGTCTCACACACAAAACACATACATACGAAGTGGGATAATCCAACATCGAGGCCATCACACCCATCATTCAACACGCCCTTCGGCCATCTAATTCGCGACGAGAGGACGACAAAAGAGACATGGAGGGGGGCGGCGCGATTGTCGAGTTCCGCAAGCGCCGGCGCCCGCAGGTCGGCGCGGGCCTGAGCCTCGAGCGCTTCGCGGCCGCCAAGCAGACCAGCTACGACAAGCGCGCGCGCGTGGAGAAGCAGCGCGCCCTGGCGGCCGGGCGGCACAACAAGCTGCTGAAGCTGCGTCGCCGGCTCGAGCAGGGCGGCAAGCTCCTGCCAACGGAGGCGCCGCTCCCCTGGCTGGCGGCGGCGGCGCGGGAGCAGCAGCAGCAGCAGCAGCAGCAGCAGCGGCAGCAGCGGCAGCAGCAGAGTGCGGGAGAGGCGGCGGGGCAGGACGGGGCGGCGCCTGGTCGGCCCGGTCAGACGCGCCCTACAAAGCAGCAGCAGCGGCAGGCGAAGCAGCAGCCACAGCAAGAGCGCAGAGCAGAGGAGGAGGAGGAGCAGAAGCAGGGCGACGGCGAAAGCGGCAGCGGCAGCGAGGACGAGGAGCACCAGCAGCACGGGCAGCAGCAGCAGCAGCGGCACAACCAGCGCGTCGCGCCGCCCCAGCAACACCAACAGCCGCCTCAAAAGCACCACAGGCCGCAGCAGCAGCGGGCGGGCCGCGGCGGCGGCGGCGGCGGGCGCGAGTGCCACGGCCTCCCCCCAGACGCGCCGGCGGCCGCGTTTGGCGGCGGGGCCGGCGGCGGGGGCGGCGGCAACGGCGACGAACAAGCGCACCGCCAGCAGCCGCAGCAGGCCACCCAGCCCGTCAGGCTTGCCCGCCCCGCCCGGCCCGCCTCGACGCTGCAGCGCCTTGGCGGCAAGCGCGAGCAGGAGCGGGCGCGAGAGCAGGCCGAGCGCGAGGCGGCGCGCGCGGAGCGCGCGCGGCGCTCGGGCGAGCTGGCGCAGCGCGGGCGGCAGCGGCAGCAGCAGCGGCACGAGCATTTCAAGAAGACCAAGCGCGGGCAGCCGCTGATGAAGGTGCGCATGGAGGGCATCCTGGAGAAGCTACAGGCGGAGGCGGCGTAGGGTTTTTGGTCTATGTTTTGGATTTTGGGTGCGCCGTCGTGCGGCGGGGGGCGCACGATCAGCGTCGCGACGCAACCGACCGACGACCGCGGCTCGCTGTTAGGGGCAGTCGCCCTCCCGCAGCGCCTTGCCCCGCGCCCACCACACATCAATCCGCACTCTTTTACGACGCCGCACAAGTCGCACGCTCTCTCTCTGTTTCAAGACGAAGGACACGGGTGTCGGAAGAAAAAAAAAACATAGACGAGGACCCGAGCGTCGCCCCCCTCCACCTCTCTCTCTCCTCCTCTCCCGATCACCGCGCGAGCAGGGAAGGCGCGCGGCGTCCTTGCCGCGCGCTGGTCAGCCTTCAGCGAGCCGCGCCGGTCTGCTGTTACGCTGCGAGGCTTGTGCAAGTGAGATTGCGAAAGGCCCGTCCCGTAAATCAATCCCCCCAGCGCGCCAAGGAGAGGTCGCCCTCTCTCGCCCGTCACGATGTCTACGGCCGCGCAAATCGACGCCGCGCTCGCCCCTCTGCGCGCGCGGCTCGCCGCCGCGTCGCTCCTCGACGCCGTTGGCGGGGGGGCCCGGCCCCAGTCGACGACGACGACGCCGACGACGCTGGCGGCAACCGCCCGCCCACCCTCCGACGTGGCCGTGCTCGACCACGACCAGACGATCGGCGACGCGCTGAATCTGCTCGCGCGCCGCCGCATCCTGTCCGCGCCGCTGGTGGTCAACCCGGCGACCGCCGCCGACGACGACGAGGACGCCGGCGGCGGCCGGGAAGAGCAGGAGGGGGACGAAGGGGAGGGGCGGCCGCCGTCGCTGCTCGGGTGGGTGGGCCTGCGCGAGGTCGTCCTCGCGCTGCGGGAGCACCTCGAGGCCGCCGCCGCGCGCTCGGGCAGGCCCCTGCCGACCCACATGCTCGCGCTGATGACGGCCCTGCGCGCCGAGACGCCCAAGTTCTTGCAGCGCCCGCTCGTGGCGCTGCGCGACGCCGGCGACAGCGGCCTGGTCTACCAGGCGGACGGGGGGGCGCCGCTGCTGGACGCGGTGCGCGACGTGCTGTGCGCGCCGCCGCCGGCCGGGGGGGAGGAGGGGGCGGAGGGGATGGAGGAGGACGGCGTGGAGGAGAAGGAGGAGGCGCAGGCGGGGGGCGGCGCCGGCGCCGGCGCCGGCCTCGGCGCCTGGCCGACGGCCGCGGCGGCCGCAGCAGCCGCAGCACCGGCAGCCGCCTCGTCCGGCGAGCACGGGGCCGCCGCCGCCGCCGCCGCCGCCGCCCAGCGCCGCCGTAGCCGCAGCCGCCGCCGCGGCGTCCACCGCCTCGCCGTGTTCGACGCGCGCGGCCGCCTCACGCACGTGGTGTCGCAACTCGACGTCGTCCGTTTCATGCACCTGCATTGCGCGCCCGAGCTCGCCGCCGCGTCGGCGCTCACGCTCCGGCAGCTCGGCCTGCACCCGCCGCGCCCCGGCCGCCCCCTCGTCACGCTGCAGCCGCACACCCCGACGCTCCTCGCGCTCGAGCGCATGGCGCGCGAGGGCGTCAACGGCGCGGCGGTCGTCGGCCCCCGCGGCGACATCGTCGCCAACCTCAGCCTGTCGGACTGCCGCTGCATGCGCGGGGCCAAGGACCTGGCGGCGCTCGCGCTGCCCGTGGCCGAGTTCCTCGCGCTGTCGCACGGCACGAGCTACCTAGGGTACAGCGCGGGGGCGAGGCTCGCGGGAGGGGCGGCGGCGGGCGGGGCCGGGGGGGGATCGTTCAGCGGCGGGGCCGCAGGAGCGTCCCCGACGTTCTTTGCGGCCGCCGCTCGGGCGGCCGCCGCGCGCCACGTGGGAGGCGCGGGCGGCGGCCCGGCGGCCGACAACGCCCCGCCACCGCCGTCGTCGCCGTCGCCGCCGCCGGCTTCTCCCGCGTTTGGCGCGGGCGGCAGCCCCTACGGCGGCCCGTCGGGCCTCGCGCGCATGAGCAGCGGCGGCGGCAGCGCCCGAGGCGGCGGCGGGCCGTCCTCCTCGTCCGGGGGGACGTCCGCGCCGGCGCAGGCGGCGGAAGCAGCAGCAGCAGCGGCAGCAGCAGCAGCAGCAGGACGCGAGGGCCGCGGCGCGTCGCCCACGGGCGACGAGGCCGCCGTCGCCGAGGAGGCCGACCACGTCGTCCGCCTGATCACGGCCTCGCCGGACGCGTCGCTCGCCGAGGTGGTCGCGCTGATGTGCCGCCACCGCGTGCACCGCGTCTACTTGGTCGAGCCGCAGCAGCAACAGCAGCAGCAGCCGCAGCAGCTGCAGCAGCAGCAGTCGCAGCAGCAGCAGCAGCAGCAGCAGCAGCAGCGGCAGCGGCTGTTGGGCGACGCGGGGTTGGCAGGCGCCGCGGCGGCGGCCGCGGGGGGCAGCGGCGGCGACGGCGGCGCGGGGGTGCCCGGCGCCGCCGGGCGCGTGACGGGCGTCGTCACGCCAACCGACATACTCGACCTGCTTGCCGGCGCGCGACCGGCCTCTGCGGCGGCGGCGGCGGCCTCCGCGACGGCGACGGCCTCGGGCTTTGCCGCGCAGATGCGCCGCGCCGGCTTCCCCGACGCCCGCGCCGTGCCGCTCGAGGGCGGCGGCGGCAACGGGTTCGGCGTCCGCTGCACGCTCGATCTGGCCCCGGCGGAGTCGGACGAGGAGGAGGCGGAGGCGGCGCGCCTGGCGATCGTCTTCATGACCGCCGACCGCGGGGACCCGCGCGACATTCCGTCCTCCTGAGGGCGGAGGGCGGCGGTGGCGTGGGGGGCCGCCCCCCCCTCCCTCGCCCCAACCCGACGGCATGGTTTGGCTCCCTCTCTGTCCCTCTCTATTTCTCTCTTTCTCTCTCCCTCTCTCAAAGCATTGCTTGTGGGTATCCACTTAACGCCCGAGGCGCCTCAGCTCGCTGATGGCCGGGTCGCGCACGCGCCGACGCCGTTTGTTTTTCGTCCGCCGGCCCCTCCTCGACGCCCCCCGCTCCCCCATCTCCCCCCGCCCGACAAACGTTCGCGGCGCCGCAGCCTCTACCCGCCTCTCCTTTCCGTGTGCACCGACCCCTTCTGTCTGCGCCAGAGTTCCATCCCCGACGCACAACGCCTCAAGACCCGAAAGAAACGCTTTTAACAAGAAGCACGCACCCACGTGCAGTTGGCTTTCTGTTAAAGAAGGAAAAGGCGCAAAATTGATTCTTTTTTCGGTCACAGCACCCATGTTTCCAACAAAGAAGGCCCCATCGTCGTCTCCTCCCTCAATCCAAGTAGGCCTTGAGCGACCCGGCGATCAGGTACCTCCCCGGCAGCGCGCCCCCGCACGGGCACAGCAGCGTCACCGTCGACCGCGCCGTGTCGACGGCCGTGCAAAGCACAAACCCGGCGGCGCCAGAGGCGAGCACCTGCGCCGGCGTCGGCGCGTGCGACACTGCCATAAGCGAATTGACGAGCTCGGGCGTCACGGCGACGGGCGCCAGGCGCAGAGGGTCGGCTTTCGGCTGCGCGCCCAGGGGGAGGGCGGAGGAGGGCGCGCGGAAGCCGCCGCCCACCCGAAACACGAGCAGCGACTCGACCGGCACCGTCACCGAGCAGGGGAGCAGCTGCCCGCGGGCGCCGTAAAAGTAGTCGCGGATGCGCTGCGCGCGCGCCTCCTTGCGCTGGGCGGGCGGGCGGGGGACCACGCCGCCCGAGCGGGGGAGCTTGACCACGGCGGGGGGGCGGCCCATGGCACCCAGGAAAGGCGGGGGCCCGCCGTCGTCGTTGTCGCCGCCGCCGTCGCCTGCGCCCGCGCCGTCGCCGCCGCCCGCGCCTGCAGCCCCCCCTCCCGCCCGCGGCCTCGGCAGCAGGTGCGCCGACAGCTGCGCGTGCAGCCGGTCCGCCTCCATCACCAGCACCACGTCCACCCGCAGCGCCCGCAGCGCGTCCACGAGGAGGTCGTACCCGCCCGCCGCCTGGTCCACGAACCCGGCCGTGTTGATCACGAGGCCGCCCGACGCCGCCAAGGGGTCGCGCTCGGCGCGGCGGTCGAGAACAGCCGCCAGCCTAGCCACTAGAGCGCGGTACAGCTCCGGGTTGTCCGAGGGCGAGGCGTGGCCGTAAAAGTGCACGAGGGGCACGGAGGAGGGGAAGGCGCCCTCCTCGCTGTCGTAGGGGGCCTCGACGGGGGCGGCGGCGAGGCAGCCGGGCGCGGTGACGGAGCCCTGGCCGACGTCGAGGTCGACGAATACGACGGGGCCGGAGGCGGGGGGGGTGGCGGCGGCGGCGCCCCCGCTCGCCCCTGGTGCTCCTGCTGCTCCTCCTGCTGCTCCTGCTGCTGCTCCTGCTGCTGCTGCTCCTCCGGCTCCCGCGACCCCCCCGCCCGTGCGCACGGCCCAGTTGAGGAGCGTGCGGCACAGGGTCGACTTGCCGGTGTCCACGGGGCCCACGACGGCGACGCGCGGGCCCTCGCCCGGCCCGCCCTGGCGGCCCGGGTCGGCCGCCGCCGCCGCCGAGGCCGCCGCGTCGGCGCGCATGTTGGCGATGACCTGGTGCGCGTTCAGGTAGGCCGCCATGGGCGTGTCCTCCGCCACGTACACCGCCTCGGGCGGGCCGGACAGCCCCTCCTCCACGGCCACGGCCGCGCCGTCCCACGTGAACAGCGCCGCCGCGCAGGGGCCCGCCAGCCGGACGCGCTGGCCGAGCGGCAGCTCGGCGCCGAAGACCTCGGCGCTGCCCGCCGTGACGGTGACGTGGGCCTCGCGGTTGCGCGCGACCTCTATCCGGAGCTCGGTGCGCTGGTGGTTGTCGGTTGTTTTGGTGGTGTCGTCAACGAGAGGGACGGGTGAGCTTTTGAGCGCGAGAGGCCAAACTGCGTCGGGGCGGCCGCGGCGGGCTCGACGTGCGGCGCGCGCTCGCGCCCCGGCGTCGGCGTCGGCGTCGGCGTCGGCGCGTCGGCGGCGCGCTCGAGCTCCCTCTTCCCTGCGACGCACCGGCTGCAGGACGTGCTCCGAGCGCGGTCCCAGCTCCTCCATGGTGGTCGTCGTTCCCGGCCGTGTAGCAGGCGCGCGCCCTTCCCTCTATGCCGTTGCGTTGCGCGTAGCGGGCCTCCCCCTCCTTCCTCTGTCTCTCACGCCGACTTGCTGCTTCTTCTGTTTCGATCAAAATGGGGCGCGCGCGCGTGTCTGGTTGTCCTGTTGATGATGATGTCTTGGATTGGAGAGCGTGTCGTTGTTGCTGCGGCTGTTTGTCTGAGCGGGTGACGGGAAACGAGGAGGATCATCTATCCTCTCCCCTTTGGTGGCTCCTCCCCTCAAAGCAGCCCTCCATTGCGATCTCCCGGACCAGCACACAACACCCTCTCTCGGAAAAGTGAACTCACACGCCCACAACACGCCCCGCCTCAGCAGAGACCGCCGCGCCACACAAAACCCTCGTTCGCGTTTTTTTGTGTCCTCTCGCCTCACGTCAAGGATCACCATGCTCTCGTGCTCCAGTGAGTGTCTCGCGCCCGCCAGCCGCCACCCAGGGGCGACACACGCGCACCGACGTGATCAATGTCGGCGTGAGCAATGCGCGCTGACCCGACCCACATTCAACCAACCAAACAAACAAAAAATAAAACCAAAAGCCACCCGCGCGGCGGCGACGCCGGCCGCTCGCGCCCGCCGCCAAGCGCCTCCCGCCGCCGCCGCCGCCCTGGCCGCCCGCCGCGCCCGCGCCGCGCCCGCCGGCCGCGCGCGCGCCGTGCGCGTGCAGGCCTACAAGGTCGCGGTCCTCGGCGCCGCGGGCGGCATCGGCCAGCCCCTCAGCCTCCTGCTCAAGATGAACAAGCTCATCACCGAGCTGCGCCTCTACGACGTCGCGCCGGTCGTCCGCGGCGTCGCCGTCGACCTCTCCCACTGCAACACGCCCGTCCGCGTCACCGCGCACGCCGGCGACGCCGAGCTCGCGAGCGCGCTCGCCGGCGCCGACCTGGTCGTGATCCCCGCGGGCGTGCCGCGCAAGCCGGGGATGACGCGCGACGACCTCTTCGCCATCAACGCGGGCATCGTGCGCACGCTGGTCACCGCGGCCGCCAAGCACGCGCCGCGCGCCGTCATCGAGATCATCAGCAACCCCGTCAACAGCACCGTCCCGATCGCCCGCGAGGTGTTGAAGGCGGCGGGCGTCTACGACCCCAAGCGCCTGCTCGGCGTCACGTCGCTCGACGTGGTGCGCGCCAACACCTTCGTGGCCGAGGCCAAGGGCCTCGACACGCGCGACGTCGACGTCCCCGTCATCGGCGGGCACGCCGGCATCACCATCCTGCCGCTGCTGTCGCAGGCGTCGCCGGCCGCCGACTTCGGCGACGGCGACCGCGCGGCGATGACCAGACGCATCCAAGAGGCGGGGACCGAGGTGGTCGAGGCCAAGGCCGGCGCGGGCAGCGCCACCCTGTCCATGGCGTACGCGGCCGCGCGCATGGCCGAGTCGACGCTCCTGGGCCTGGCGGGCGAGCCGGGCGTCGTCGAGTGCGCCTACGTCGAGTCGGACGTCGTCCCCGGGCTGGCCTTTTTCGCGTCGCGCGTGCAGCTCGGCCCCAACGGCGTGGCCAAGGTCAACGGGCTCGGCGAGCTCAACGACTTTGAGAAGGCGGCGCTCGAGGCGATGCTGCCCGAGCTCAAGGCGCAGATCGACAAGGGCATCGAGTTTGCGCGCGCGCCGCCGGCGCCCAAGGCGTGAGGGCGGCGAGGGGCGAGAGGGGGAGGGGGGGGGGGGAGGGCTGGGGGGGGGGGGGAAGGGGGGCGGGGGGGGGGGGGGGGGGGGGGGGGGGGGTGGGGGGGGGGGGGGGGGGGGGGGGCGGGGGGGGGGGGCGCATGTTTTCCCACACTCCGTCTCCCCTCTCTTTCCCTGTGCCCGCCCCCGCTTCCTCGTTAGGGTGCACAGATCAGCGCGCACGCTTTGCTGAGTACTCTGGTAACGCAAACGACGATC
>Ga0209390_10002513_pt1 | contig 31925 bp, 28 predicted proteins | sample BON01_FD_187212 | JGI IMG/M metagenome (GOLD analysis project Ga0209390, IMG submission 187212) | Freshwater microbial communities from Lake Bonney liftoff mats and glacier meltwater in Antarctica - BON-01 (SPAdes) (version 2) | ecosystem: Environmental > Aquatic > Freshwater > Ice > Glacier...
CAACCGGGCAGTGCAGGAGATCGCTGCGCGCATGGCACTTGCCGGAGAACCGCCGGCATCTCGCTCCGAGGACGACGTGCTCGAATCGCTCGGCGTCACCTGACTCGGGAGTTGTCATACGGGCGCTCCGTCGCTGGTCTTCATTCGGATACCAAAGGAGTACCATGCGTGCGTGGATGCGGCACGGCTGATCCGAACGGCGCGGCGGCGGGCAGGGCTCACGTTGCGCGAGCTCGCCCAGCGGGCGCACACTTCGCACTCGACCCTCGCCGCCTACGAGCAGGGTCGCAAGACACCGAACGTCGACACCCTCGACCGGGTCCTCACCGCGTGTGGGTTCCGCGTCGAGGTCACGCTCACGGCGCAACCCCCCGACGTCGCTGCCGATCCGGTCGCTCGCGGACGGGAACTCGTCGAGGTGCTGGAACTCGCGGCGGTGTTCCCGGCGCGCCACGCCCGCACGCTCACCGCCCAAAGGTTCGGTGTTGTTGCATGACCGACGCGCCGTCGCTCGCTGACAAGATCGTCGCCGTCCACCTGGCGCTCGACGCGGCTCGCCTCCCTCATGCATTCGGTGGCGCGCTTGCGCTCGCCTGGTGTACCCAACGCGCCCGCGGCACCATCGACATCGACGTCAACGTGTTCATCCCAGCGCCTCGCACCGGTGACCTCCTCGCTGCGTTGCCGCCCGATGTCGTCGCGACCGACACTGCGGTCGAGCAACTCGAATCCGACGGGCAGGCGCGTCTCTGGTGGGCGAACACACCGGTCGACGTGTTCCTCGACACGACACCGTTCCATGCTGACGTCGGCGAGCGCATCCGATGGGAGCCCTTCGTCGGACACGACGTCCCCTTCCTCGCTTGCCGCGACCTCGCCGTGTTCAAAGCGTTCTTCGACCGCACGAAGGACTGGGCCGACCTCGAAGAGATGCAGACCGCCGGCACCCTCGACATCGAGGCCGTGGCCGGCGTGCTCGTGCACTACCTCGGCCCCGACGACCCCCGCATCACCCGCCTCCTCACCCTCGCCTGAACCCGGCTGCCGGACGCCGAGCACCGATCAGTGCGCGAGGAGTGCCGGAAAGCGGAACGTGTCGCGCACTGATTCTCGGATCGCTCTGGCCGACGAACGTAGCGTCGCGTGGGTCTGGGTGTGAACGCGGCGATACTCGGATGCACCATGGTTCAGCATCCGGTTCCGCGAGCACCACAGAACGACCAGCCGAACCGGTCCGCGAAGGTGGCCCTCGACGAACCAGCGCTCACGCCGAAGCAACAGCAGGCACTGGCTCACTCCCGAGGGCGCATCTGCAAGAAGCGGCGCTGTGACATCTGCGCACCGCTTCGCGAGACCCGACGCTTGAAGAAGGTGCAACGCAAAGCCGACGCGCAAGCCCAACTCCACGCCAAGGGCCAGCCGTGCGGCCGGAGCAACTGCCCGGTCCCGGTGTGCGTCACGGCTCGACACGCCGACACGGTCACCCCCTCGCCAGCGGTGCAGGTCGCCGACGAAGCGAAGGATGAGGCGATCAGCGAGTCCCCTCGTCGACAGGTGGGGCGGCACCGAGCCGGACTCACCTGCGGAGTCGAGACCTGCGCCAACCAGGAATGCATCGACGCCTTCGCACAGGAACGCGCCCGCCGGCACCGGGCCCGACGTCCCTGCAAGTCGCTCGAATGCGCCCTACCGAGCTGTGCGGCCAGCCGGTCGAAGACCTGACGTCGCGTTGCTGATGCCGCGCTGCTGATGCCGCGCTGCTGATGCCGCGCTGCTGATTTACGTCAGCCCGCGAACACCAGCGTCTGCACGATTGCACCGGTCGGTGCTGGCGTCGAGATCGTGAACGTGGCCGGATCGCACGACACCACGTCGGTTGCGCCGTCGAACGACATCGGCAGACTGAGCGGGATCGGCGACCCGAAGACCGTGACGAAACCGGTGATGTCGTTGCTGCTCTCCGACATCGTCAACGTGGTCCCCTCGACCGACCACGTGCCCTGCTGCGTTCCCGACCATTCACCGGTCCCGGTCTCGTCGGCGGCGGTGAACACCACCGAGTAGGCCGGAGTGAACGAATACGTCCCGTCGACGCGCAGCTCCACCAGTCCGTTTCCTTCGACGCTGACATCCAGATCTGGAATCGTTGCCAGCATCCCCTGATCGAAGATGCCGGCAATCTGATCAGCGAGCAGATCCCACGTTCCGGTCAGGCACGCCGACGTGTCGCTCATGTCGACGACCTCAGCCGTGTCGTCCGGCGCAGCCGACGAGGACGGGGCCTCCGACGAGGACGGGGCCTCCGACGTCATCGGGGCAGCGGCATCCTTGGTTGTCTCGGTGGTCGCAGCGGCCACTCCCGACGAAACGACCGAACTGTCCGAAGTGCTGTCGCTGCCGCACGCAGCAAGTAAGAGCGCGGCGAGATCTGCCGTACCATCGCAACCGTGCCCGACACCGAACCACGAAGCGACGGCGTCGACCGCCTCCGCACGGTGCTGCGCTGGCTCCTCGGTGCTGCGCTGATCTTCGCCGGTGTCTCTCACCTCACCACGCAACGCTCCGAGTTCCAGGCGCAGGTGCCCGGGTGGTTCCCGATCGACGAGGACCTCGTCGTGATCGCCTCCGGCATCGTCGAGATCGCACTCGGCGCGTCGCTCGTCGCGCTCGTCCGCCACCGGGTCCTCGTCGGAACGGTCGTGGCAGCGTTCTTCGTCGCCGTCTTCCCGGGCAACATCGCCCAGTGGACCGAGGGTGTCGACGCATTCGGCCTCGACACCGACGCGAAGCGGTTCGTCCGGCTCTTCTTCCAGCCGGTACTGGTGATCTGGGCGCTGCACGCAACGGGCGCCTGGCACGCCTTCCGCTCCGGCACCTGGCCGCAACCGGCCGCCCCCTGAGGCTGATCCGAGCCCGCAGGCGACGGCGTCCCCATATCGCGGGTGAGACAGGGCTACGTTGCCGCCGTAAAACCCGACGTCCAGCCCCCGCTCTTCCTGGCCCCGTGGTGACCGTGCCGATCATCGCTCGACTGCGACGCTGGGATCCGTACCCGCACACAGCCGACGCGCTGCTCGCCGCACCGTTCCTCCTCGACACGCTCGGCAATCTGCTCGGTGTGTACGACGAGTTCCCCCGCACCGACGAGGTGCTGCACACGATCAACTGGGTTCTGCTCGTGGGAGCGTTCCATGCGTTCCGGTTCCGCAACGTCAACGATCGACGCGATGCACTCATGCTCGACTACGGCTTCGGAGCGATCACCATCGTGTGGTGGGAGATCATGGAATGGGCCGTGTCCGAGGACGGATTCGGCGGTGCCGGTGGCCTGGCGCTCACCTACGAGGACACCATCGGCGATCTGTTCCTGTCGTCCACCGGCGGGCTGATCGGATCGCTCATCGCAGTTCGGTGGCTCGGAGCACGACGATCGATGTAGGTATCGACCAGCCGCAGCCCGATGTCGGCGAGGGGTAGCGTGACGCCGCCGTCGGGACGAGCCCGGCCACCAGCTCGGAGGATCCAACGTGCCAGAGACCGACGCAGTACCGAACCCCGATCCCGCCGTCCACGCGGCAATCTCCGGCCCGGTCGTGATGATCGGCTTCGGGTCGATCGGGCGGGGAACGCTCCCGCTCATCGATCGCCACTTCGAGTTCGATCGAACCCGCGCAGTGGTCATCGAACCGAACGGTCGCGATCGTGGCATCGTCGAGCAGTACGGCTTCGGACTCATCGAGGCCGCCGTCACCGCCGACAACTACCGCGAGCTGCTCACCCCGCTGCTGACTGCCGGAGAGGGCCAAGGGTTCTGCGTGAACCTGTCGGTCGACACGTCGTCGGTCGACATCATGCGGTTGTGCCGCGAGCTCGGCGTGCTGTACATCGACACCGTCGTGGAGCCGTGGCCCGGCTTCTATTACGACCCGGCCACCGACAACGCCCTGCGCACGAACCAGGCGTTGCGCTCCACGGTGACCGACGAGCGGCGACGGTCGCCGGGCGGCACCACGGCGGTGTCGTGTTGCGGAGCGAACCCCGGGATGGTGTCGTGGTTCGTGAAGCAGGCGCTGGTCGAGCTCGTTTCGGAGCTCGGCATCGACGCCGACGAGCCGGTGGCCGGCGACCGCACCGGCTGGGCCGAGTACATGCGCCTCGCCGGCGTCAGGGGTCTCCACATCGCCGAGCGAGACACACAACGCACGCGCTCGCCGAAGCCGATCGACACGTTCTGGAACACATGGTCGGTCGACGGGTTCATCTCGGAGGGGCTGCAACCGGCCGAACTCGGGTGGGGCACCCACGAGAAGTGGATGCCTGCGAACGCCCGGACCTTCGCCGATCCGTCGGCGCCTGGAATCTTCCTCGAACAACCCGGCGCTGAGACACGGGTGCGTACGTGGTGCCCGTCGCACGGCGAGCAGTACGGGTTCCTGGTGACCCACAACGAGGCGCTGTCGATCTCCGATTTCTTCACGGTGCGCAGTGCCGACGGCACAGCGGAGTTCCGGCCGACATGCCACTATGCCTACCACCCGTGCAACGACGCGGTGCTCTCGTTCCACGAGTTGTTCGGGGCCGGAGGCCGTTGGCCGTCTGAGCAGCACGTGCTCGACGAGGACGAGATCGTCGACGGTCGCGACGAACTCGGTGTGCTGCTGTACGGGCACGAGCGCAATGCGTTCTGGTTCGGCTCGCAGTTGACCATCGAAGAAGCGCGGGAGCTGGCGCCCTTCCAGAATGCCACCGGCCTGCAGGTCACCTCTGCGGTGCTCGCCGGCATGGTGTGGGCGCTGGAGAATCCCGAAGCCGGAATCGTCGAGACCGACGACATGGACCATCGCCGGTGCCTGGAGATCCAGTACCCGTATCTCGGCACCATCGCCGGGGTGTACACCGACTGGACTCCACTCACCGGTCGCCCGGGTCTGTTCGCCGAGGACCTCGACGCCGACGACCCGTGGCAGTTCCGCAACGTGCTCGTGCACTGACAGACAGTCCGACAGTCACCTGCTGCGTGAGCGTGCGGTCGGCGCGCTCGTCGGTCGGCGATGTCGGAGGCGGCAGTGATCTTCGATGGGTGCAGGCGTACGACGAGTTCGCCGGGCACAGCACACGGCAGTTGCGACCATGCACACGGCAGTTGCGACCACGGCGGCCATGTCGACGATGTCCTCGCCCGTGAATCTCCCGTGGGCGAACAGCAATGCGCCGCAGGCCATCAGGTGACGGGTCTGGAAAACCCGGTGGGCGTCGGCCGGAGAGCTACATTTCATCGACGTGTCGTCGCTGCGCGAAACTCAATCTCCCTCACTCACGCACGTGCCTCGGCGTCGACCGCTGCGCCCCTGAACGCTGCCCGAAAAGGATCACCATGAAATCGCTTCATCTCCGCCTCACCCCATTGCTCCTCTGCGCCGGCCTCGCCCTCGCCGCCTGCGGGAGCGACAGCAACGACAACAGCGCCGACAGCTCCGACGCCGACCGCGTCGTCACCGTCGAGCACGGCGCGGTGCCCGCACCGGTGTACGTCGACCTCGGTGACGAGGGCGCGTCGGTCGGCGACCAACGCATCTTCCACTTCGACGGCACCTCCAACGGCGTCACGGTCCCAATGGACTGGGTGATGACCACCACAGCCGTAGACGAACCGGAACCCGGCGTCGAGACCCGTGTTGCCAGTGCCGTGTTCCAGCTCGATGGGCTCGACAGCACCTTGTTGCTCGAAGGAACCGGCTGGTATCCCAGCGATGGATCGACGTTCGAGATGTCGTCCACGCTCGTTCGGGCCATCACCGGCGGCACCGGCGAGTACACAGGTGCGTCCGGCCGGGTCGAAAGCACCCGCAACGCCGACGACACGTGGACGCACGTCTTCTACGTCGACTGACACCCCACGTGTTGTCGTTGATCGGGCGATCCGGCGGTCGCTGGTTCGTCGCAGCAGCCGGCCGAACCCGCGATCAGGCGATCGCGGTGCCGAACAGCGAGCCGATGCCGTAGGTGACGACCGAGGCGACGAGCACGATCGCGAGTTGGCGTGAGGCACCCTGGATCATCGGTCGATTCGACGACCGGCTGACCCATCCTCCGACCACCAGGCTCGCGAGCGCCGTGGCGGTGACCGACGCGATGATCGCTGCCGTGCCGCTGGTGATGAACCACGGCACCAGCGGCACGATGGCGCCGGCGGTGAAGAGCCCGAACGAACTGATCGCGGCGACTGCCGGTGAGCCGACCTCGCCGGGATCGAAGCCGAACACGGTGCGGGCGGTGAAGTCGACGAAGCGGTCGCCTTCGAGCGGCAGTTCGGTGGCGACGCGTTGCGCGGTGTCGGTCGCGAGGCCACTGTCTTCGAGTTTCGAGGTGAGCTCGTCGAGCAGCAGCCGCGGGTTGCGCTGTGCGAGTCCTTGGAGTTCGCCGACGATGCCGTCGAACAGTTCCACCTGGCTACGCACCGAGATCCACTCGCCTGCTGCCATCGAGAACGCCCCGGCGATCAGGCTCGCCAACCCGGCGATGCGGACCTCGGTGACCCCGGAGCTGGCCCCGGCGACCGCGAGGATCAGGCACACGTTGGTGACCAGTCCGTCGTTCACGCCGAGCACCGCCGCCCGAGCGCCGCCGCGGTTGACGGCGGTGACGCGGGCCTGGAGTTCCTGCGCGTCCCTGCCGGAGTCCGTGGCCCGGCTGGCGGACCGGGTCGTGAACGGGACGGAACGAGGGGCCGGGTGAGGGACCGGGTGAGGAGCAGGGTCAGGGGTGGGGGTCATCGCTGCTCGCCTGCGCGTTCCACGTCGGCGATCACCTGGTCGGCGTGGCCGGCCACGTCGGTGACGTCGTAGGCGCCAGCGATCATCCCGTCGGGATCGATCAGGTAGCTGTAGCGGCGCGGGAACTCGGCGAACTTGTCGCCGGCGTCGCGGGCCACCTCGTAGGCGGCGGCAACGGTGTGGTCGATGTCGCTCAGGAGGTGGAACGGGAACTGCTGCGCCTGTGCGAACGCCAGGTTCTCCGCCGGGGTGTCGTACGACGCGCCGAGAATGGTGACGCCGAGTTCCTCGAATCGTTCGGCCCTGTCACGCAGGGCCTGTCCCTCCACCGTTCAACCAGGGGTGGCGGCTTTCGGATACCACCACAGCAGCACCCAGCGTCCCGACAGGGATGCCAGGTCGAAGGTGTCGCCGTGTTGGTCCTCCAGCACGAAACCAGGAGCAATCTGTCCTTCTCGCAGCATCCGACGAGTGTGCCACCCCTGCGGTCGCGACCGATGCTCAGGCCAGTTCGTCGCGCAGCGCTTCGAGCAGTGGGAGCGTGGCGAGATCTTTCGGACGGTTGGCGGTTCGCTTCGAGTGGATGATGTCGTCGAGCGACGCGACCCACACGCGGGTATCTCCGATGTCGAACTCGACCGCCCGCTCGGCGAGGTCGTCGTAGCCGCCGGTACCGGCAGGCATGTACGCGATGTCGAGATCGCCAGCGGAGGTGGTGGTGTTGAGGATTTCCATGACGTCGAGGAACTCCGCCGATCGATCGAACGGCACCCCACCAGGCTCGGAGTCGACTCGGATACGGGCATCGAGTTCGACGAGTGCCGCAGCGAGTCGAGCGAGGTTCTCCGACGTACGCGCTGGGCAGATGTCGGCGTCGTTGGTGGCCGCTGGCGATCCGTGCAAGGCCCCGGCAAGCCCACCGATCAGCACGAAGTCGACGTGGTGGCGGGCGAGCACGGAGATGATGCTTGCTGGATCGAACGGTGCGATCATGCGCGCACTCGCCTCGCCGAGTGCCGGAACGCTGCCACACGCCGCTGTGCCTCGAGGCGCTCTGCAGGCGAGAGCCCGAGGTGTTCGCGGATCTGGGCGCGGTCGACGTCGTCGTGGCGACGGAACGTGAGGTCGCCCTCGATCCCACACGCGCGCAACAGCGACGACAGCGTGTCGAGTCGTGGTGATTCTGCGCCCTTCTCCCACCGTGCCACCGCCGACTGCGTGGTGCCCACCCGCTCGGCGAGTTCCCGCTGCGTCAAGCCCGCCTTCAGGCGAGCGGCGCGAACGACATTGCCCGGTCGCAGCGAATGCAACGGGGTCGGTGAGAGCGTTGCGTCCATGGCGCCACCCTAGTCTGGAGATAGCGAATCCGCTATGCACAGCCGAGTCAACCGTACGAGATCGACACCACCGGTAGGTCTGGAGCGATACCGTTCGGCCATGACGTTGTCACGTGCGGCCGAGGAACATCTCGCACGAGCGGCCGCCAATGGCGAATTGGATGTGGCCGACCGGCTCAAGGGCAAACCGATCGCCGACCTCGATCAACCTCGTGCCCCCGGATGGTGGGCCGACCAGTTCGTCGCTCGTGAGCGGAGCCACGACCGACGCGCCGTCGCCCAGCAGGAGGCGGCCGTAGCCCGCATCCGGTTCTGGCGCTGTGACGACCTCGACACCCTTCGTGCGGATGTGGCGGCCGCGAATGTCGCGATCGACACGGCGAACCTGAACCTCATCGAGTCGGACCGGCTCGCACGCTTCGACGTCGACGACATCGTCGAACGCTGGCGCCGAGTGCGGCAACCCTGACCGTCCGATCTGTGCCCGAGGAGCCCCGGAAGACGGAACAATCCGGGCACAGATCGTCTCGGTTTGCGATTCAGGCGAAGAAGTCGAGCAGGTCGAGGATCGGCTGGACCCTCGCAACTTCGTGGGTGCGCAGGAGGTTGGCCTTCGCCAAGAGAGCGAGCACCGCCATTCCGGTCTCGGCCGTTCGTACCTCGTCGTGGAACAGATACACCGACGACGCCATGGTGACGCATACGGGCCAGCCCAGTTCGCGGAACCGGAACGACTGCAGCAGGTTGTCGGTCTGGTACCGGATCCGCTCGGGGCCGTCGGGCAGGTTGAGCGCGAAGCCGAAGCCTGGGTCGATCCAGATCTTGTCGACACCGCACGCCGTGATCATCTCGAGCCGCTCGAGAAAGAACGCCATCTGCGCGTCGATCATCTCGTCGGCCGACGGCACGTCGTCGCCGGATCGGGCGGTCTCGCCCGGGGTGTAGCAGAGGATCAACCCGGCATCGTGACGGGCGATCGCCTCGTAGAGGGCGGGGTCGTCGACTCGTCCGGTGAGGTTGATGACACCAGCGCCGGCAACGAGTGCCGGCACCGCGACGTCGGTGTGGTACGTCTCGACGGAGGTGAGGATGCGCTCGTCGACGAGTGCCTGAACGACCGGCATCAGTGTGGAGAGCTGGCCGTCGACGTCGACGATGTCGGCGTTCGTGCCCGTCGACTCGGCACCGATGTCGACCATCGCCGCGCCTTCGATCGTCATCCGGCGAGCCCGATACAGGGCCGCGTCGACGTTGTGGGCGATGCTCTCGCGGTACGACGACTCGCGCGACAGGTTGATCACGCCGAGCTGGTACGGGCGATCGTCGAAGACCCGGTCGAACGCCGGGAACTCGAGGGTGCGAACCGGATGTTCGAGCGCCGCTCGATGCGCCTCCCATAGCGGGAGCAGGACATCGGGGGTGATCATGGTGAGACCTTCTGAGAGAGCTGCCAGTCGTCGGCGATCGCCGTGAGGTCGCCGGGCTCCACGGGGAGTTCATCGAGGAGCTCACGCATCGTTCGACCGAGCAGCGGGTGGACGAGTTCGGGCGCGACGTCGCAGACCGGCACGAGGACGAATCGCCGCTCGTGTTGTCGTGGGTGCGGTACCTGGAGCGACGGAGTGTCGGACACGAGGTCGCCGTAGATCAGCAGATCGAGATCGAGCGTGCGCGGGCCCCAGTGGATGGTGCGCTCGCGTTCGCGGATCGCCTCGATCCGATGCATGTTCGCAAGGAGTTCGGCGGCCCCGAGCGTGGTGGCGGCAACGAGTGCGGCGTTCAGGTACGGGCCCTGTTCGTCGGGCCCGCCGACCGGTGCGGTCTCGTACAGCTTCGACACGGCGTCGATGACGACCCCGTTCGTCGATGCCAACTCGTCGATCCCGACCCGCAGGTTCTCGAGTCGATCACCCAGGTTCGAGCCGAGTGCGATGAGGCAACGCGTGGAGGGCTGGTTCATCGCGATCCCGTAGCCGCTCGGCGCCGCTCGATCCGGATGCCGACGCCGTCGGCACGGTCGAAGATGTCGGTCTTCTGCACCGTGACCCGCACCGCCTCGGCAAGGTCGTTGCACAGGGCGAAGGTGGCGATGTCGTCGGCCCACGTCTCGACCATCTCGACATGGTCACCGGAGGCGGCGCGGGCCTCGATGAACTCGACGATGTCGGCATACGAGACGTAGGTGCCCGTGGTGCGCACGATGTCGGCGTAGCCGTGAACGGTGTCGATCTCGACGTCGAAACGAACCCGTTGCCGTGCGTTGCGCTCGAAGTCGTGGACACCGATGAACGTGTCGACGACGAGCCCATTCACGATGATGCGGTCGGGGGCGGCCGCGCCGGACTGTGAGGAAGACTGGATGTGAGTGGTCATGAGGGGGTCCTCGAACGAAGGGGCCTGGATCAACCGGTGGACATCTTGGCGCATTCCCCGCTCGAGCGCCCTGTCCGGTCGGACAGCAGTGCGGAATCGATCGGCCCGACACCGCGCGTACCGGGGCGAGACTGGTGGCATGGCCCACGAAAGCCCGACCTACCGAGTCGACGAACAGTTCGGTGATGTCGAGCTTCGTCGGTACGAGGCCCACGTGGTGGCCGAGACGCTGGTGCCGGGATCGTTGGAACGCGCCGGCAACGGCGGCTTCCGCCGGCTCGCCGGCTACATCTTCGGCGGCAACGAGACCGCCGCCGGTGCCAGCACGAAGATCTCGATGACCACGCCCGTCACCCAGTCCCGTGTCGGCGACGACTACCGGGTGCGGTTCATGCGAAGGCCGGACGCACCGTGGTCGGCGAGCCGATCTGGGCTCGGTACGACCCGCCGTGGACGCCGTGGTTCCGGCGGCGCAACGAGGTGTTGATCGCCGTCGCCCCTCGGTGACTCCGTCGATCTGTGCGGAGCAGCGCTGTGGCTCTACGATGTCGGCTGCGGTTCGGCGTCGAATCACCCACCGGGATTGCCGGATGACGCCGGTCACGCCTCTCTAGCTCAATGGTAGAGCAGTGGACTTTTAATCCATTGGTTCAGGGTTCGAGCCCCTGGGGAGGCACTTCACGCCCTTCGACAACGGCCGAGTCGAGGTGGCGAACGCCACTCCCAACGCCAACATCCCGAACGCGATCACGAGCAGACTCATCACGCTGCCGCCGGTTTCCGGGAGGGTCGTGCCCAGTGGATCGGTCGGCGGCAGTGGCGGCGTCGGGGGCGTCGGCGGCGTCGGCGGCGTCGGGGTTGCGGCCGGAGCCACTGGTGTGGCCACTGTGGGCGGTGTCACCGCTGGCGTTGCCGGTGTGTCGGGCGGAGGGGTCGGCTCCGCCACCAGCGGTGTTTCGATCACGAACGATCCGGCCAGCAGGGTGACGCCGTTGTTCTTGTCGGTCACTCGGGCGCGGACCGGGTAGGTGCCGTCGGCCAGCGCGCTCGCGTCGATCGTCGCCGTGGTGCCCCGAGTGTCGAACGACTCGGTGCCGTCGAGGTCGACGTCGAGGTCGACTACCAGTGTGGGCACATCCGCACTCGCTGGATCGTCGAGGTCGGTCACTGCAACGGCGACGTTGTTGCTGGCGTCCGGCGCCCCCACGGTCAACGTTGCCGTCGGCGCAACGTTCACGCTGACGAGGTCGACGGCACCGCGTACCGATCGGCCGGCCGTGTCGGTCACGATCGTTCCGACCGCGGTGGACGACGGTCCATCCGGTACGTCAACCCATACCGACGCACCCTCGACGTCGCCGACACCGTCGTCGTCGAGATCCCACGCCACCACCACGGCACCTTCGGCATCGGACGCCGTGGCCGTGAGGAGCGCCATCGATCCCTCCGGTGCAGGCGCGCCAGCATCGAGTCCGCTCAAGACGGGCGGCGCATCGAGCGGCGCATTCAGCACGAGAGTCAACCGTTGGTACCCCCTCTGGACGAACACCGACCCACCACCGACGAGGTCACCAAACGCGAAGCTTCGCACGGCGATCGGATACTCGCCCGGGCCGAGCTCAGGCGGAATGACGCCGTCGGACAGCTCGAGGTCGAGCACTTCGTCGGAACAGTCGGCCGGGTCGCTCACGATCGGTGGCCCACCCTCGGGGCACCGGAACCGGTTGGTCACGATGACTTGTGTCGACGTCGTAGCGCCCAGTAACGGTTGAGGGAGCTCGACGATCGGTGTCACCACGGCGTCGGGGAGCTGCAACGTCAACGTCGTTGCGGTCGACGACACGAGCGGCGAACCGGTGAGGGTGGTGATCGGCGAGCCGAACTGACGGGTCAACACCAAGAGCAAGGTGTCGGGCCCACTCGTCAGCGTCGCCGATTCGGTCACCGGCCAATCGATGTCGTCGAAGTTGGTGAGGCTGTTCTCGTCGACGGTGATCTGGTGCGGCCCGGGGAACAGGAACATCATGCCCTCACCGAACCGGTCGAGGCGGACACCTTCGTCGACGTAGCCGGACCTCGCGCTGAGCGTGACGCTCGTTCCGTCAACCGTCGCCGTGGTCTGCGTCCAGACGGGTGGCGACTTCGCAACGAGGTTGAACAATCCGCTGCCGGCGTCGTCGGTCACCTGGAGTTCGAGCTGGTCGATCGGCAACACGACGTTGCCCAGCGCGATCTCGGTGTCGGACGCCGGATTCAGCGTGGTGACCGTCCCGGTTCGTGCGTCGATCTCATCGGGGATCTGCGCCTCTCTGCCGTTCTCCCGGAGCAGCTCCCGGCCGCTGATCAACAACCCGTGCTCGCCGAGCGCCGAGACCCCGATCGAGAAACTTCCGTCGGCGCCGGTCGGGCGGGTCTGACCGCCGACGGTCGAGCGCACCGACAGCCCGGCGATGCCGTGGCCAGCCGGGGTCACGATACGCCCCGACAAGGTTGCGAGAGAGAACGGCCCACCCGGTGCTGGTGGGGGTGGAAGTTGCACCGTGGTGCTGGTTCCTCCAGCGTCGAGTGTCACCGAGGTGGTTGCGACCTGGTTGGGACCGCCGGTGACCGTGACGACGTACCCGGCGCCCGGCACGAGACGGAAGACGGCGTCGCCGGTTGCGCCAGTGGGGCGTGCGTTGGCGATCGATCGGACGTTCCAGTCATCTGCGGGCAACGTCGGGCTACCCACCGTGACCAATGCACCAACGATCGCGGTCCCGCCGGTGTCTTGAACGATGACCGTGAGATTCGCCAAGGTCGGCCGCAGGTTCGCTGGTGACACGACGGGCAGCACGGTCCGCGTGAACTCCAGCTGGTCGGGCAGGTCGAGGGTGGCGGTGTCGGTCGCTATGACGCGCACGGTCGAGACCGAGGCGGTGAGCACCTCGACGGACGCAGCGCCGAGGGCGTCGGTGGTGTCCGACGTTGCTGCGGTCACCCCCGCGTCGGGCACCGGAGCGCCGCCGCCGTCGAGCAGCGTGATCGAAAGCGGTGCCGACGGTGCGTCGGCGAGCGCGATCGTCAACGCGTTGGCTGCCGCACCGATCGGGGTCGACGTGTTTGCGGCGACCAGCAACCGGTCCCTCGGGATGGCCCGGACCGATGCGGACGCCCCGCCGTCGGCGATCACGCTCAGCGCGACCTTGCCATCGGCGGCGGTCGTCCCCGCCGTGGCGAACTCGCCCGAGCCGGTGAAGCCGCCACCGAGGGCGATCCCACTCGGCGAACCGGTGGCGAACACCCGCACATTGCCAGCGCCGACCGGTCCGTCGCGGGTGGTCGTCACGTCGAGTAGGGCCGTCGGAATCGTCAGCACGATCGGTGTCGCGACGGTGGTTGCACTCACCGGTTGATCGACGCGGAACTTGAAGTCGGCAGGAATCGACGCCGGCGACCCGGTGACCGCATCGATGCGGAGTTCGTAGTCGGCGTCGACCGGGGCCCTGAACTCGATGCGTCCTGTCGCATCGCTGACACCCAGGTCGACCACGGACCGGGGGCTGGTTGTCGTCACCAGTCGAATCTGGAGCCCGCTCAAGGCCGCTGCCGAGCTGTCGACGAGTTGCACCTGCACCGTGCCCAGTGGCCGCCGCAAGGCCACGTCGATCGTGGCCACCAACGGTGCTGCCGGCACGACGACACCACGGATCGTCTGGGCCATCACGCCGAGTGCCGCCGGGGGCGTGATGAGCACGTCGAACGTGCCCGACGTCGGCACTGCCAGCTCGTAGATCCCGCCCGTCGTGGTGATGGCGCGTCCGGCCACGGCGCTACCGGAGAGGACCTCGATCTCGGCGCCGACCACGCCGGTCGATTCGAACGTCACCCGTCCCGTGACGCCCGGAGCATCGACTGCTCCGGTCGGCGCTCCGCCCGCCGTGATCGCGAGCATGCCGATCAGCACCACCGTCACGAATCGTGCTGTCGTCGATGTCATCCACGCAGGCTTCCCCAGCGACCTGTGAGAAAGCTGAAAGTCGCGCCCGTCCCGTCGCTACGAGCCAGCGGCAACGGCGGTACGGTCGTCCGCAGCATGCAGGATTTCGTCGGCCGAGCTCGCGAACTCGAAGAGTTGAACCGGCTGATCCCCACGAGCACCTCCGACGCTGGATCCGTGGCCGTGATCGCCGGACAGGTCGGCATCGGCAAGACCCGCCTCGCTCACGAAGTAGCCCGACGAGCAGCGGACGCGGGCGCCACCGTGGTGTGGGGCCGCTGCTGGGACGAGGGGGCCACACGGCCGTATTGGCCGTGGGTGCAGATCGTACGCGCGCTGCGCCAGGGTGAACGTGGGAGCGACCTCGCCGAGTTGGTGTTGGGTGTGGCCGGCGTGGCCGACCGGATGGAGCTGTTCGACGCCACCAGCCAGGTCATCGAGGATACGGCCGCACGTGCGCCGCTCGTCGTCGTCATCGACGACCTCCACCACGCCGACGCCGCATCTGTCGCGCTCCTGCGTTTCGTCGCCGACCGCATCACCCCGTTGCCGGTCATGATCCTGGCCACCCAACGCCCCCTGAGTGACGAACGCCCCGAAGTGATCATCGAACTCGATCTGCTGACCCGCAAGGTCGGCGGCATCGAGCTCCGAGGCCTCGGAGTCGACGAGGTGGCCGACCTCATCCAGGACGAACCGTCGGCGTTGCGCGTCCACGCCGCAACTGGTGGCAACCCACTGTTCGTCCGCGAGGTCGCCAGGCTGCCCGAGCTCGACGCGGTCGTCGACGGCTCACTTCGAGAGGTGGTGCGCCGCCGTCTCGACACCCTCGACGATCAGACAGCTGATGTGCTGTCGGCCATGGCCGTCCTCGGCCCTGATGCGTCGATTGCTGCGGTGGCGGATCTCGTCGGCGCCGGTGACATCGACGCCCAGCTCTCGACTGCGCGGAGCGCCGACCTGGTGGCCGACGACGACGACGAGGGCCCACAGATCGCTCATGCGGTGATCGGCGAGGCGGCACTCGACCGCCTCGACGACCGCCGCCGCCAGCAGTACCACGCCGCAGCAGCGACGTTCCTCGCACAACTCGACGGCCGAGGCAGCGACGTCGCCCGCCACCTGCTCGCTGCTGGACCGCAGCATCGTGCGGCAGGCGTCGAAGCGGCTCGCGCTGCGGCCATGGCGGCGAGCAACACACTTGCGAGCGAGGACGCCGCCGATCTGCTCGAGGCTGCGATTGCTGCGCTCGTGCTCGAGAACGAGCACGACGAACGGGTGCATCTCGAGCTGCTGCTGGAACTGGGCAACCACGCGCGCCGGGCGAACCGTCTCCGCGACTCCGACCGCGCCTACGACGAGGCCTGGGATCTGGCGCTCGTGGTCGGCGACCACCAGGCGATCGCTCGCGCGGCACTGCGCAGCGGGATCCGCTACTACTTCAGCGGCGATCACGACGTCACCGAGGTGCCGCGCATGCGCACCGCGCTCGACGCGCTGCCGTCCGGACCGTCGGTGCTGCGAGCCCGGCTGCTCGCCAATCTCTCCTTGAAGCTGATCGCCGTCGATCCTGTGGCCTCACGCCGAGCCGCGCTCGACGCGCTGGCCATGGCCGAGCAGTCCGGCGATCGGACGACGCTCGGCTACGTGTTGCTCGCCGACCAGATCTCTGCGCTCGGCCCTGCGACGCTGTCGACTCGACTCGAAACCGCTCGGCAGATGATCGCGATCGCGCACGACGCAGCCGACTCGGGCCTGCTGGTGCAGGGGCGGTTCCTCCTGATGGGTGCGCTGCTCGAACACGGTGACCTGCGCGGGCTCGATCACGAGCTCGCCGCACAACTCAAGGTGCTCGACACCCTCGGCGACGTTCGCGCCATGCGGCATTCGCTGTGGTTCCGGTGCATGCGTGCGCTGCTCGATGGCCGCGTCGCCGACGCCGAGGAGCTGGCCAACGAGTGCTTCCAGCTGTCGGTCGAGCTCGACGACGCTGATGGCATCGGTGTGCTCGGTGGGCAGCTCGGCATCGTCCGGTGGATCCAAGGCCGTCTCCTCGAGATGGAGCCGCTCTATCTCGAACGTCGCGCCGCCGAGCCCGACGAACCGCTCTGGTCGGCGGTGCTCGCCTACGTGTGGGCCCACCACGGACGCCTCGATGCGGCACGAGGTGCCCTCGCGACGCTTCCGCCGCTCGACGAGATCGCCGAGGGCCAGTTCTGGTTGTTGACCATGGTCACGCACGGCGAGGCAGCAGTGATCGTCGGCGATGTCGCGGGGATGGAAGCGGTGCGCGACATGTTGCTGCCGTACGCCGACCGCGTCGTGCCGATCGCCATGGGCGCAGCGCTCTGGGGGTCGGTGGCCCGTCTGCTCGGTCTGATCTCGATCGCACTCGGCCAACGCGACGAGGGCGTGCACTTCCTGCGACGAGGAGTTGCCGTCGCCCGTCGACTGGGCGCTCGTCCCTGGCTCGTGGAGGCGCAGCTCGACCTTGCCGACGCCCTGGGCGATGTGCCGGAGCCAGACCTCGACGAGATCGCCCAGATCCTGTTCGAGGCCGCATCCACGGCGGACGACCTCGGCCTCCAGGTGCTCGCCGCCAGGGCCGGTCGACTGCGCGATCGGTTCGAAGGGCACCTGTCGCAGCACTCACTCGATGCCGCCGTGCAACGTCGGGCCCCGTCGGTCGCGGTGCTCGGAGGACTCGAGGTGCACAGTGCTGGCGGGGAACTCGCGAGTTGGTCGTCGCGCAAGGCTCGCCAGCTCCTGATGATCCTGGTCGCCCGACGGGGCAGCGCGATCCATCGCGAGCAACTGGTCGAATTGCTGTGGCCCGATGACGATCCCGACCGCACCCGGAACCGACTCGACGTGGCCATCTCCGCCGTGCGCCGAGCGCTCGACCCGGATCGTGAGTTCATCGCTGATGAGCTGATCGAATCGCGTGCTGGGCTGGTGCGTTTGCGCGAGGACGTCGTGCGCGTCGACCTCGAAGAGTTCATGCAGGCAGCGCGCGCCGCGCTCGGTGCTGCCGACACGATGGCGACCCAGGATCTCCTGGCGCTCGCGAACGGCTATCGAGGTGAAGCGTTCGCCGAGGAGCCCTACGCCGACTGGGCGGAACCGACTCGCGCAGCGGTCGCCGATGTGGCGGCGCAGTTGTACCGACTCGTTGCAGCCCGGGCCACGGGTGACAACGATCATCTCACCGCCGTCGAGGCCTACCGCCGCCTGATCGAGCTCGATCGGTACGACGAGTCAGCCCACCTGGGCCTGATCGACGTGCTGGGGCGCGACGGCACCAGCCGGGTGCTCGAACGGGCACGCGAGTCGTACGAATCAGCGATGTCGGCCTTGGGGGTCCCGACGCAACACGAGCGCTGACGCTTGTACGATTCGCACAGTGAAGACCATCGATGTCATCGACGGACGCACTGCCCGCCGCAACCGCAACAAGGACGCCGTGCTCGACGCCCTGATCGAACTGTCGAACGAACTCGACGGCGAACCGACCATCGACGCCATCGCCGAGCGTGCCGGCGTGTCGTACCGATCGGTGTACCGCTACTTCGACGACCGCACCGACCTGATGCTGTCGGCCATCAGCCGGATGATGGGTGACGACTGGCCGATCTTCGACGTCGAGGAGCTCGGCGAGGGCTCGCTCGACACCCGGATCTCACGACTCGTCGAGGTCCGCCTGGCCGCCTATCGCAAGCTCGCCTCGCTCAGCCGCGTCGCAGTGCACGCGCGGGCGGACGAACCAGCGGTGGCTGAAGGCCACGACCGGGTTCGCGAGCATCTGCGTGCTCAACTCCGAACACAATTCGCCACCGAGTTGGCGGCGTTCCCCGTGCGGGAGCGCCCGCTGGTGCTCGCTGCGCTCGACGTGATGTTCCAGTTCGAGTCGCTCGACTACCTGGCACACCACGAGAGCATGAACGACTCCGAGATGGCGCAAGTCCTCACTCGACATCTGCGAGTCCACCTCGCCGACGCCGGCTGATGCCCGCCGCCGCCTGACGACCGGCGTACTCAGCTCGTGAAGTCGGCTGACGCTACGGCGCTATCGCCCTGCTCGATCGCAGCCACCACTCGCTCGGCCACCATCGCCGGCTCCAACCCCACGGGCATCTTCGGTGCGGTACCGGCGATCGGCCGTGTCGCCAGCCCGGTCTCGGTGTGCGGCGGTCGGGCATCGACGACCGCCACCTTCATGCGCCGGAACTCGCGGCGGATCGCTTCGGTCGCTGCTGCCGCGGCTGCCTTCGACGCCGAGTAGGCCGCCATACCGGGCATCGGCGACTCGGCCACCACGCCGGACACGTTCACGAAGAACCCCTGCGAGGCCTGCAATGCCGGAGCAACATGCTTCGCGAGCCACATCGGGCCCATCGCATTGGTGAGGAACAGCTCTTCGATCACCACGTCGTCGGTGTCGACCAGATCGCCGAACGCCACGATGCCCGCGGCGATCACCACGCCGTCGAGGCGGCCGTGCGTTACCGTCGCGCACTCGACGAGTTGATCGCCGGCTCGCGAATCGCGCAGGTCGATGGTGAGATCGCTGTCGGGGCCGCCCGACCGGTTGCAGCGCACCACGGTGGCACCCCGGCCGACCAGCGTGGCGGTGATCGCCGTGCCGAGTCCGCCGGTTGCGCCGACGACTGCGACGACGGAACCGTTCAGATCGCGAGAAGCCATGGGTCGCTCGCTCAGATCCCGAACTCGGCGGCGTTGACGGCGGCAACCGATTCGTCGTCACCGAACAGCTCGACCTTGCTGTGGGCTTGGCGGCCGTACACGAACATCACGAGTTCGCCGACCGGACCTCGCACCGTCACCGAAGGTCCAGCCTGCTTGGCGATGATCGGCTCGTGGCCGCCGTCGGGTTCGAGCACGATGCCGACCGACGAGCCCTTCACCAGTCGCTTCGCCATCTTGGCGAGCACGCCGTACAGCGTGTCGACGAGGTCGGCGTCGAGTTCGCGCGGTGCCCACGTCGGTTGCGCTCGGCGAACGTCTTCGAGGTGGACGAAGAACTCGACGGTGTTGGCCAACTCGTCGACCTTGGCGATCCTGGTCGGCGACCAGATGGGCGGGCCGGAGCGCACCGTGTCGACCAGTTCGGTCCACTCGGTGTCGGCGACGCCCGACTGGACCTTGTCGGTGTAGCCGGCCAGCTTCGACACGATGATGCCGACTGCCGCGTCCGGTCGGCGCTCGCGCACCACGAGATGGGCTGCGAGATCGCGAGTGGTCCAGTCGCCGCACAACGTGGGCTCGTCGGGGCCGAGTCCGAGGAACAGGTCGCAGAGTTCGGCGCGTTCACGGCGGGCAGGGATCGTGTCGCTGGCCATACATTCACCGTACCGGCGGCGCGAGACTGACGCTATGACGTACGAGCATCTGCTGGCCGATCGCGATGGCGACATCACCACGATCACGCTGAACCGACCCGAGAAGCGCAACGCGCTCGCGCTCGACGTGATGATCGAGCTCACTGCGGCACTGCGCGAGGTCGGAGCGTCCGACGCGCTCGGTGTGATCCTCGCCGCCAACGGCCCGGTGTTCTCTGCCGGTCACAACTTCGGCGACATGGCCGGCGCCGACCTCGACGCGGCCCGTCACCTCTTCGCCGTGTGCACCGAGATGATGGACGCTGTGCAGGCACTGCCGCAGCCGGTCGTCGCCCGAGTGCATGCGCTCGCCACGGCGGCGGGCTGTCAGCTCGTCGCCACATGCGATCTCGCGGTCGCCGCCGAGTCGGCCGCGTTCGCGATCCCGGGCGGCAAGGGCGGGTTGTTCTGCCACACACCGCTCGTCGCCGTTGCCCGCAACATCGGCCGCAAGCGAGCTCTCGAGATGGCACTGACCGGCGACCCGATCGACGCAGTCACTGCCGCCGACTGGGGGCTGGTCAACCGGGTCGTCCCCGACGATCAACTCGACGTCTCGGTCGCTGATCTCATCGGGCGCGCCACCCGGGGCAGCGCCTTGTCGAAGGCGCTCGGCAAGCGGTCGTTCTACGCGCAGGTGGGCCTCGACCAGCCCGATGCGTACGCACTGGCGATGGGAGAGATGGCGAGCGCGGCGATGCTCGACGACGCCCAAGAGGGCTTCCGGGCATTCCTCGACAAACGTCACCCGAACTTCACCCAGCGCGCCTGACGTCTCACGCGGCTACTGCAACCGCAATGCGCACGTGCTCGATCGCGCGGTCCCGATGATTGCGGATCGTGCGTGGGGTCACCTTGCGCTGGCGGGCGACGACTCCTGGCGAGCCGGCCCGAACGAGCTGGCGGAGGAGGTCGAGGTCGCAGCTCGGCACGCCGGCCCGCCGGGCGTCACGCAGGACGATCACGAACTCGTCGAGTGCGGTGGTCGGGCCGTCGACGCACGGTGTGGCGGCGAACGCGCTGGGCGCAACCACTTCTTCGGTTCCCGATCGGGCCCGGAGGGCCCGGCGGAACGCTTGGAACACCGCGTCGGAGACCAGTGACGACGCGATGTGACGGCGACGGCGTTCCACATCGAAGGAACGAATCGCCAGCCAGGCGGCGGGGACGACCTGCGCGATCGGGTCGGTCCGGTCTGTGAACGATCGATACCGCTTGGCCTGCACGATCAGGGCGGGCAGGAGGTGTTGGAGCACGATCCGCCCGGCGAGTTCGTCGCTGCGCGCCAGCTCCACCAGGGCGAGCAGGATCGCATCGTCGGGCCGCTCGCAACCGCCCCCGGAGCCGCTGCTGCTGCGCTGGGTGGCCTGGCGGATCTCGTCGAGGTCGCCGAGGTCGGCGACGACGGTCGCCAGCGGGTGGCCGGGATAGGCATGGGCCCAGTCTCGGGCGGTGCGTAACGCCCGACGCGAGGTGCGCAGATGGGCCCACTCGGTGTCGAGACGCGAGAGCAGGTCCGACTGCTCTGTGGAGGAAGCAGCGAACGCTTGCGGCTTCGGGTGATGGGACGGGATCCAAGTTGTCGTGGTCATGGGGGCCACCATGACGACACCCCCTCACCGCAGGTCTCACAGCTGGCGTCACCGCCGAGGACGTTTCACGAGTTCCTGGGCTCACAGCCCGGTGATCGGGGTGTCCGTCGGACTCACAGCACCAGCTCAACGCCCATTTTCGATCACTCGGCCCAGGCGATGAGCCAAGCCTCGGAATCCAAGAGGGGTTTCGCTCATCGGTTGACGTGATCCGTTCCCGTTCGGCCTCGCGATCTCCCACTGTGTCGGCATGGACCACTCGACGATCCCTCCCTGCGAAGCGAGCGGACCCGACGGGTCGCGCCTCGTCATCCGCCCCCACGCTGCAACCGACTCGGTGGCCGATCTGGCCCGGGCACTCGACCTGCCGGCGTCGACAGCTCTGGCGATCGACGACCGGCCGGTTGCGTCGCACGAACGTCTGATCGCCGCCGGGTTGCGGGTGGGATGCGCCGTCACCGTGAGCGAACCGCCACCCCTGACGATGCCCGGCCCAGCTCGGGTGGAGCACGGCCCACCGGCCACGAGCGGCAGCGTGGAAGTCGCCGTTGTTGTCGGGCCGGCCTGCGAACGCTGGATCACGCTCTCGCCGGGTCGCCATACCGTCGGCCGAGCCATGACGGCGGCGATTCGCGTCGACGATCCGGCGGTGGAACTGCACCACGGTGTGCTCGATGTCGGCGCCGACGGTTCGGCGACGTTCACTCAACTCACCGGTGCATTCCCGGTGACCGTCGACGGCGTCCCGTGTGGCCCGGGCCAACCGGTTGCAACCGGCGACGTCATCTCGATGGGCACGAGCCGGCTGTTGATGCAAGCGGTCGGCGGCCCGGCCGGGCCGCGTCCGGTGGCCTCGGGCAGCATCGTGCCAGCCGATCGCGACCCCTGGCGAAGCGTGGTCCGACGAGGCCCGGCGGCTGCGAGCGAAGCAGTCGGCGACCCACTCTCGGTACCTGGAGCGCCGGCTGTGCACCGTGCGCCGCCACTCACCTCGCTGGTCGGTGCCGGGGTCGCTGCCGCCGGTGCGGGCGTGCTGGCAGCGGTGCTCGGTCAGCTCCTGTTCGCCGTGTTCGCCGCCGTCGGCGCGATCGCGTCGATCGCCACGTGGGCGGTCGGTGCGCTCGTCGCGCGTCGAGATCGCCGCCGTGCCGAAGCGACCCACCGTGCCGAGTTGGCGGACTTCGACGAGGAGCTCCGGCGAGCCCACGTCGACGCCGAGCGCGACCATCGCTCGCGGCATCGCAGCGTCGTCGACGCGCTCGACGTGGTCCACGGCGATGGATCGAACATCTGGTCGCGGCGACTGCAGCCGGCCGGCGCGCTGTGGAGCACGATCGGGCGTGGCACGTGTCGATGGGCGCCGCCGATCGAAGCTGATGCTCGCGTGCGGGTCGACGCCCAACTCCTCGTCACGCTCGACCACTGCGAACGACTCGTGGACGTTGCGGTGCCCCTCGCACTCGAATCATCATCGGTGGTCGCGTTCCACGGCCCGCTGGCGATCGGGGCTGCGCTGTGTCGTTCGGTGATCGTGCAACTGGCGGTCACCTACGGGCCGGCCGACTGGGAACTCCAGGTGGTCACGAGCAACCCGGATCGGTGGAGTTGGGTCAGTTGGTTGCCCCAGACCTGCCACCGCCCGGCAGTGATCGCTGCCACACACGCCGCCGCGTTGGCCGACGCAATGGAGAAGATCGACACCGACACCGGACGCGACACCGGACATCGGCGGCGCACCGTGATCGTGCTCGACCTCGCGGAGCTGTTGAGTGCGCGCACCGGTCCGATACGCCGTCGGCTCGCTCGCGGTGACGTCGCCTGCATCGCGCTCGTCGCACCCGACGCGTCGGTGCCGGCGGTTGTCGACCGCATCCTCGAACTGGGCGACACCGGAACCGCCAGGTGGATCGAAACGGACGGCTCGGTGTGGACGTCTGCGGATCAGGACATCGTGGTTGCCGGTGTTTCCACGGCGACCGCAGAAGTAGCGGCACGTCGCTTGGCGCCGCTGATCGACCCCGAGGATCACGATGGTTCCGGCGGCATGCCGACCGGTGTGTCGCTCGCCGAACTCGAACCGTTCGCCGACGACGCAGCGACCGTGATCGCTCGCCGATGGATGCACGCAGGACGCGACCCGGCACCGGTGGCCCGTCTCGGGATGTCGGCTGACGGTGTCGTCGACATCGACCTGGTGCGCGACGGTCCTCACGGACTGGTCGCGGGCACCACCGGGTCGGGCAAGAGCGAACTGCTGCGGACACTGGTCGCGTCGCTCGCCGCACAGTCGGGACCCGACCACGTGACGATGATCCTGGTCGACTACAAGGGAGGTTCGACGTTCGACGCCTGTGCCCGGCTGCCGCACACGGTCGGTGTGGTGACCGACCTCGATGACGGCCTCGCCGAGCGTGTGCTCGTCAGCCTCGACGCCGAGGTGCGACGTCGAGAACGTCTGTTGCGCGCCGTCGGTGTCGACGACCTCACCGGCTACCGGCGCGCCGTCGATGAGCCGTTGCCGCGCCTGGTGGTGGTGATCGACGAGTTCGCGTCGCTCGCGAAGGAACTCCCCGACTTCCTCGGAGCGCTCGTGTCGATCGCCCAACGCGGACGCAGTCTCGGCATCCACCTGCTGCTGGCGACGCAACGGCCGGCCGGGGTGGTCACCGACGACATCCGCGCCAACACCAACCTGCGTATCGCGCTCCGCTTGCAGGATCGCGCCGATGCTGATGACGTCGTCGGCGATCCCGCGCCGGCCCGCTTCCCGGTCGGCACGCCGGGACGAGCGGCATTGCGACTCGGCCCGGAGGAACTCGTGGTGTTCCAGACCGCCAGCACGGGTGGACCGCTGCCGCCACGCACCGGCCGCCTCCGAGTCGAACCCGTCGGCAGCGTCGCGACGATGCGTGTTCCGGGTGTCGTCGATCCCGCAGGTGGGCCCAGCGTGCTCGAACACGTCGTCGATGCGATCGGAAGGGCGGCGGCGATGGTGGGCAGTGTCAGCCCGCACCGACCGTGGATCGATGCGCTGCCCCCGGTGGTGCATCCTCGTGAACTCGGCGAGGATCACGCTGCGATCGGGTTGCTGGACGACCCTGCCGGCCAGTGCCGCAGACTGCTCAGCTGGAAAGCGGACTCCGGCAATCTGGTGCTCGTCGGCGCGGTCGGCTCCGGCACCACGACGACGGCGGTCGCGGTCGCGGCGGCGTGCGCACGAACGGCGAGCCCCGAGTCGCTGCACCTGTACGTGGTCGACGCGCAGGGCGACGCGGCGTGGGCGGCGTTCGACACGCTCGCTCACTGCGGCGCGGTGGTGCGGGTGTCCGAGATCGAACGACTCGCGCGCCTGCTGGCCCGACTCGCCGACGAGCTCGACCGCCGCGCCACCGACGCACGGCGCCTGCCGGCGATCGTGGTGGTGATCGACGGCTTTGCCGCGGTGCGCGACGCGCTCGACGACGTAGCCCACGGGGAAACGGCGTTGCGTCTCGACCGGCTGCTGCGCGACGGGCCGGCGATGGGCATCGTCGCGGTGGTCACCACCGACGGCTCGTCGTCGAAGGGGCTCGCCGTGTCGCGGTCGGCCACGTGGGTGTTCCACGTGGCCGACCAGGGGATCGCCCGAACCGCCGGACTGCGGGGAGCGGCGGTGGCAGCGGGTGTTCCCGGCCGGATGCGCGTCGTCGATTCGGGACTGGAAGCCCAGGTGGCGCTCGATCCGGAACCGCTTCGTGGCGCGACGTGCGACACGGACGGCGGCCCGGCTGCGGTGCTCGTGCTGCCGGAGGTGGTCGATGCCGACGAACTCGACTCCCGATACCCGCCCGGCGAGGCGTGTGACCAGCTGGCGGGCCAGCCGGTCGAGTTGCTGCTCGGCCTCGCCGCCGACACTCTCGAGCCGGCGGTGCTGCGCGTGCCGGTCGGCGACCACGTGTTCATCGGTGGGGCGGCGCGCACCGGCCGATCGACCGCCCTGCGCCAGGTCGAAGCCGCGTGGGCGCGCGTTCACCCCGCCGGTGTCGTGGTCCATGTCGATCGAGACCATCCGATCGATGTCGTCGCCGACGCCCTCACAGCGACGCGAGCCCGAGATGGAGATGGAGATCGCACCGGCGCGGGTGACGAACTCTGCGTGTTGGTGGTGGTCGATGACGCCGAACGCATCGATGATCCCGACGGCGTCCTCGTCCGACTCGTCACGCACCCCGGTGTCACGTTCGCCGTGGCGGCCCGGGTCGAAGCGGTGCGGGTGGCGTACGGGCACTGGGCGCGTGAGGTGGCACGAAGTCGCTGCGGTCTGATCATGACGTCGATGGGTGACATCGATGGCGAACTACTCGGGGCCACGCTGCCGAGGCGATCATCGGTCCCGTCACGCCCGGGCCTCGCCTGGATGATCGACCAGGGGGGCCATCGGCTCGTGCAGGTCGCTGCCAGAATGCGTCCATGACACGAATCGTCACCGTCGCCGGGGCCCAGCTCGGGCCGGTCCAACTCGCCGATGATCGAGCCGACGTGGTCGAGCGGATGATCGTGCTGTTGCGGGAGGCGGCGAGCCAGGGCAGCGATCTGGTCGTGTTCCCCGAGCTGGCGCTCACCACGTTCTTCCCACGCTGGTTCGTCGACGACATCACCACGGTCGACCACTTCTACGAACGCATGATGCCGAACGCGGCAACGCAACCGCTCTTCGACGAGGCGAAGCACCTCGAGATCGGCTTCAGCCTCGGCTACGCGTTGTTGGACGAGTCGGCCGACGGCACGACGCATCGGTGGAACGTACAGACGTTGGTCGAGCGTGACGGACGAATCGTCGGCACCTTCAAGAAGGTGCACATCCCGGGTCACGCCGGCAACGAACCCGATCGGCCGTTCCAACACGCCGAGCGGTACTACTTCGAGCCGTCGCCCGATGGCTTCGGGGTGTGGGACGCGTTCGGCGGGCGGGTCGGGATGATGATCTGCAACGACCGGCGCTGGCCCGAGTCGTACCGGTTGATGGGGTTGCAAGGGGTCGAGCTGATCCTGTGCGGCTACAACACGCCGCTGCACTACGCGCCCGACCCGACGCAGGATCCGTTGCAGGGTTTCCACAACGGGCTGGTCATGTCGTCGGGTGCGTACCAGAACGGCACGTTCGTGGTGGGGGTGGCGAAAGGCGGTGTCGAGGAGGGTGTCGATTCGCTCGGCGACTCGTCGATCTTCGCGCCGTCCGGCGAGCTGTTGGCGAAGACGACCACGAACGGCGACGAGGTGATCGTGGCCGAATGCGACCTCGACTGGTGTCAGCAGTACACCGGCACGTTGTTCGACTTCGCGAAGTACCGGCGCCCCGAGCTGTACGGCCCCATCTCTGAACCCCATCTCTGAACTGCATCGCCGAGGCGTGCCGGCGCGTACCGTGGTGGCCGTGAGCAGCCCGGTCTTCGACGAAGCACTCGAACGGGTGCGCCGTGGCGGCGGACGGCTCACACGGGCGCGCCGGACACTGTTGAAAGACCTGTCCACCACGAGTGGACGGGTCACTGCCGAGGAACTCGCCGAGCGCCATCCCAACATCGATCTGGCCACCGTGTACCGGTCGCTGTCGCACTTCGAGGAGGTCGGTGTGGTCGAACACGTCCACCTCGGCCACGGTCCTGCGGCCTATCGATGGGCGGGCGCCCGCACGGTTGCCGCGGTGTGTGCCGGCTGCGGCAGGGTCACCGACATCCCGATCGACGAACTCGACGCCCTCGCCAGCCGCCTCGAACACCGCTACGGCCTTCGCCTCGAACTCGGCCACTTCGCCCTCTCGGTCCGCTGCCCCGCCTGCATTACATCAGGGGTCAGACCCGCGTTGTAATCGTTGCAACGCGGGTCTGACCCCCGATGTAATCCTGCGTTCACGGGGATGGGCTTTCGGTTGGTGCTGGGCTTTGACAAACTGTTAAGCGTGACCGAACTCGTTGACGCGCCCACCACCTCTGCCACCGGGGACGACATCCGTGTCGCGTTCGAGGTCAACGGCACGCCGGTGACCGTGCGAGGTTCGCATCCGCACCTCCTCGCCGCGCTGCGTGAGGAGCTCGACATCACCTCACCGAAGGACGGCTGCTCGCCGTCAGGACAGTGCGGCTGCTGCACCGTGTTCGTCGACGGCAAGGCCACCGTTGCCTGCCAGTACGACCTCGCGAAGGTGGAAGGTAAGTCGGTGGTCACGCTCGAAGGCGTCGACGAGGTCGAGCGCCAAACGTTCGCCGACGCGTTCGCGGCGTGCGGTGGGTTGCAGTGCGGGTTCTGCATCCCCGGCATCGTGATGCGCGCCAAGTCGCAGATCGACAAGAAGGGAGCGGCGCTCACGCGTGAGGGCATGGCGCCCCACCTCGGCGCGCACCTGTGCCGTTGCACCGGCTACGTGAAGATCCTCGACGCGATCGAAGCGGTCGCCCAGGGCGCCGTGTGTACGCCGGCCCTGTCGGCCGTGATCGGCGGCGGGGGAGCAAAGTACGAAGCGGCGTCGCTCACGCTCGGCGACCGCGGCTACATCGACGACATCCGCATCCCCGGCATGCTCCACGTTGCGCTCCACCTCACCGACCACGCGAGGGCCGACATCGAGGCCATCGACACCTCCGCAGCGCTTGCCGCACCCGGCGTCGAAGCCGTCTTCACCGCCGACGATCTTCCCGGCGAACTGCGCGTCGGTCTGATCTACAAGGATTGGCCGGTTCTCATCCCCATCGGTGGCCGCACGTCGTACGCCGGCGATGTGATCGCCGTCGTGGTGGCCGACACCCGCGATCACGCTCGGGCAGCCGCCGAGTTGGTCGAGGTCACCTACGACGTGCTGACGCCGAACACCGACGCCCGCGCGGCGCTGTCCGACAGCGCGCCGCTGTCGGTGTGGGGCACCGAATCGAACGTGCTGTCGACCAGCGCGTACACGCGCGGTGACGAGTTCGAGTCGGCGTTCGCGGCGAGCGCGTTCACTGTGCACGAGACGTTCCACACGCAGCGCATCGAGCATGCGTTCCTCGAACCCGAATCCACGGTGGCGGTGCCGACCGACGGCGAGGGTGGCCGCACGCTCCACGTGTACTCCGGAGGCCAGGGTGTGTGGGACGACCGCAACGACATCGCCGCAGTACTCGACGTCGACCAGGCGCGAGTCACGGTCGAGCTGGTGTCGAACGGTGGTGCATTCGGTGGCAAGGAGGACATGAGCAACCAGGCGCAGACAGCGCTTGCGGCGTGGCTGCTCGGGGTGCCGGTGAAGTGCACCTTGTCACGTGAAGAGAGTCTGCGGATGCATCCCAAGCGACATCCGATCGAGCTCGAGTACTGGGCCGGCTGCGACGCCGACGGGCAACTGACCGCGCTGAAGGTGCGTGGCATCGGCGACTCTGGCGCGTACGCCAGCGTCGGCATGAAGGTGTTGGAGCGCGCTGCCGGCCACGCTTGCGGGCCGTACCGGTGGCAGGCGCTCGACATCGAAACCATCGCCGTTCGCACCAACAACTTGGTGTGCGGTGCGTTCCGAGGGTTCGGCGCCAATCAGGCCCAATTCGCGACGGAGGGCGTGCTCGACCGGCTTGCCGAGCAGGTCGGCATCTCCGGCTGGGAGATCCGCAAACGCAACGTGATCCGCCCCGGCGACGAGTGGGGCCCGGGCCAGATCATGGACGACGGCGCCGGCGGAGCAGAGGCGTGCCTCGACGGGATCCGCGCCGCCTACGAGGTCGCTGTTGCGTCGGGCAAGGCCGTCGGGCTCGGTCTCGGGTTGAAGAACTCGGGGTTGGGCAACGGCTTCCGTGAGGTGTCGAAGTCGGTGGTGCGATTCCTTCCCGCGCTCGGCGACGCTGTCGGCCGCATCGAGGTGCGCCACGGCTGGACCGAGATGGGCCAGGGCGTGCACACGGTCGCGCTGCAGGTGGCCGCCCAGGAGTTGGGTGTTGCCCCAGAGCGAATCGACGTCATCGTCGACACCACGCGCGAGTTGGGCTTCGGCCAGACGACCGGGTCACGCGGCACGCTGATGGTTGCCGGTTCGGTCAGTTCGGCGGCAGCGGCTGCGCTCGCCGGTGACTGTGAGGTCGACGTCGACTACGAGGGCGAGTACGTGGTCGACTGGACGCAGAAGCTCGGCGATCCGGGCGTTGCCAACCCGACGATCCACGCCGTGTTCAGCTTCGCGGCGCAGATGGTCATCGCCGACCCGGCGACCGGCGACATCGAGAAGGTCGTCGCCGTCCACGACGTCGGTCGGGCCGTCAACCCCACGCTGGTCGAGGGGCAGGTCGAGGGGTCGGTGCACATGGGGCTCGGCTATGCGCTGAGCGAAGACTTCCCGACCGACCCCGAAACCGGCTTCCCGACCAACATGACGCTGCGGTCGCTCGGCATCCTACGCGCGAAGGACGTCCCCGAGATCGAGGTGCACCTGGTCGAGGTGCCACAGCCCCGCTCGCCGTTCGGCATCAAGGGCGTCGGCGAGATCGGCCTGGTACCCACCGCGCCGGCCGTCGCCGCCGCTCTCCACGCCGCCGACGGCCAGTGGCGCACCAGCCTCCCCATGCGCCGCCCCACCCGCTGAATGCGCTGACGCCGTCGCCATTCATTCACGTTTGCGTTCCATTCTCGGCGGGTCGCCCCACCGAGAATGCATCGCAAAGGCCCTCGCCGGGGTTCATTGACGTTTGAGTGACAGAACAGGTGGAGCGCCCCGTCCGAACTGCAACGCAAACGCGGTGGTGGGGTGAGAAGTTCGGTGCTGGATCGGAGCAGCTGATCGACGATGCTGTGCGCATGACGGACACGACCGAACGCCCCACCTCGACCAGCATCGACGTCGTCGACGAAGTACGCGCCTGGCTCGAAGAGAACTGGGACCCTGACCTCACGGTCGCGCAGTGGTGGGAACGCCTCGGACTCGCTGGTTGGTCGGCGCCCACGCTTCCCGAGAACGCCTACGGCCGCGGTCTGTCGCGTGGCGACGCCGTGATCGCTGCGAACACGATCGCCGAGTTCGGCGCGCTCGGTGCACCCGGCGGGCTCGGGCTCCTGCTTGCTGCTCCCACCATCGCCACGCATGGCACCCCCGAGCAGGTCGAGCGGTTCGTGCGCGACATCGTCACCGGGCAGCGTGCCTGGTGTCAGCTGTTCAGTGAGCCGGGCGCCGGATCCGACCTCGCCGGCCTCCAGGCCAAGGCGATGCTCGACGGTGAGGAGTACATCGTCAACGGCCAGAAGGTGTGGACCTCCGGCGGCCACTACGCAGACCTGGGCATGTTGATCGCCCGCACCAACTCCGACGTCCCGAAGCACCAGGGCATCACGTATTTCGCCATGGACATGCATCAGGAAGGCGTCGACGTTCGTCCGCTCAAGGAACTCACCGGACGGGCGCTCTTCAACGAGGTGTTCATGACCGACGTGCGTGTGCCCGCTGACGCGGTTATCGGTGGCATCAACAATGGTTGGGCGGTCGCGAACACCACGCTCGCCCACGAACGCGCCGGCCTCGGTGCCGGCGGCGGCAGCAGTTCGGCGAGTGCCGCGATTCCCGGCACGGTCGGCGGGCAACTCGACACGCGCGCCGGCGACTACGTGCGATCGGCTGGCAAGCCGTCGACCGCTGGCGGAGGTGCCAACTTCCGCGACACCTCCAAGATGATGATCAACCTGGCCCAAGGCGCCGGTGTGGCGAGTGACCCGACGATTCGCCAGGACCTCGCGCGGCTCTACACGATGAGCCAGCTCGGTCGGATGAACCAGCTCCGGGTGAAGGCCGCCAGGGCCAAGGGTGAGGAGATCGCCGGGATGGGCAACATCTCCAAGCTGTCGATGAGTGACATGGTGCGCCTGCAGCGTGACCTGGGTCTTCGCATCGCCGGCCCGCAAGGCATGCTGCACGCCTACGACGGCAAGAGCCGCAAGGTGCTCGACGAGGCCACCGGCAACCCGTTCCTCGGGTTCGTCACCGAGATGGCCCTCTTCGCGCAGGCCCCACCGATCTACGGCGGCACCGATCAGGTGCAGAAGAACATCATCGGCGAGCGCGTCCTCGGCCTGCCCAAGGAGCCGAACCAGGACAAGGTCGTCCCCTTCAGCGAGCTCCCCAAGAACGTGTGACAGTTCATTGGCTGTCACACGGTGCCGGGCCTACTGTGACATCTGGTCATTGGCCGAGCATGCCGTAGGCGTGTGTCGGGTGGAGCTCCAGCAGCAGTCGGTGATCGTCGACCATCGCCTGGCGGTACTCGTCCCAGTTGGCGTGCTCGCCTGCAACCTTGCGGTAGTACTCGACCAGCGCTTCGACGGTGGCATCGTCGACAGACGCGGACACGGGCAGCATCGTCACTTCGGCTTCGATCACCACGTAGGCCCAGAAGTCGTCACGATTGACGTGCAGTGACGCACGTGGGTTGCGCCGAAGGTTCGCCGTCTTCGCTCGACCGTCGGTGACCGAGATGCGGATGACGTCATCG
>Ga0209390_10002516_pt1 | contig 31904 bp, 16 predicted proteins | sample BON01_FD_187212 | JGI IMG/M metagenome (GOLD analysis project Ga0209390, IMG submission 187212) | Freshwater microbial communities from Lake Bonney liftoff mats and glacier meltwater in Antarctica - BON-01 (SPAdes) (version 2) | ecosystem: Environmental > Aquatic > Freshwater > Ice > Glacier...
CTGCACGACGGCGGGCTCGTGCACGGCGACCTGACGACGTCCAACGTGCTGGTGCGCGGCACGGGCGCGTGGCTGGACGACAGGGGGCGCGCAAAGCTTTCCCGCGAGGAGGGGCCGGGCGGCGAGGTCGGGCTGGCAGCCCTGGAGGAGGCGCTGGCCGAGCGCGCGGGTGAAAAGGCGCCAGCGGCCGCGGCGGCGACGACCGCCGCCGCCGGCCTCGCCCCGGTTCCCCCCGCGCCGCCGTTCGCCCGCCCGCCCCCCGTGGTGCTGATCGACTTCGGCCTCGCGTCCAACTCGACGCTCCCGGAGGACAAGGCGGTCGACCTGTACGTGCTGGAGCGCGCGCTCGGGTCGGCCCACCCGCGCGCGAGCCGCCGGCTGTTCGCGGCGGTGCTCGAGGGGTACCGCGGCGCGTCGGCGCAGTGGTCGGCGACGTGGAACCGGTTCGCCGACGTGCGGCAGCGCGGGCGCAAGCGCACGATGGTCGGGTGATCGGGAAGACGCGGACGAGGCGCGGTGGTCGGGCCTTTTCGGCGCGGGGGCGGCGCGCATGCACCGCGGACGGACGACCTGTCTCTGTCCGCGGTCGCCCGGCGACCTGCGCTGCGCGCGACCGCGCGCCGCCGGCGCTGTGTTGCGCGAGCTGGGTGCTGTTGCGCGGCGCGCATCGTCGTCGAGCGGACGGCCGACGAGGCCAGCAGAGCGGTCGTGCTGGACGGCACGGCCGTCAGCGAGACTGCCGGCGATGCTGGCCACGATGAGCGCACGTACAGCGCGCGGAGCGCGGCCGCCGTGTCCCCCTGCTTGCTGCCGCCGCCCCTTGTCGTCGTCGTCGTCGTCGTCGTCGTCCGCCTCGACCGCCGCCGCCACCCGCGCCTGGGCCACGCCGACCGTGTCCCACAATAGTTGTGGGCGCAGCATGGCGTCGACGAAACGCGGGGGTCGCGGTCAGCATCACCGACGGCTCGCCGACGGCCAGCATCGCCGACGGAATGCACTTATTGGGCTGACCGCGACCCCCGCGTTTCGCCGACGCTATGCTGCGTCTACAATTATCGTGGGACACGGTCGGCGTGGCCCAGGCGCGGGTGGCGGCGGCGGTGGAGGCGGACGTCGACAAAGACGACGAGCTCTCCTCGCCCCTCCGAGCGATCTCGCCTACACGCCGCCGCTCGCTCGACGGCAAAGGCCCGGGGGGCACGCCCCCCCGCGTGCAATTCAAAACGTGGACGTGTAGCAGAGGCGCGTACACGTGTAGTGACCGCCTATACTGCTTTATGTCGGCACACGTGAATTGCACGCGGGGGGGCGTGCCCGCCGCCGGCCTTTGTCGTCGAGCGAGCGGCGACGCGACGCGGGGGACCGGGCGGACGGCGGTGGCGGCGACGGCGGCGACGTGGCCGTGGCCCTTGGGGCCCCGCCTTTGGGGCGCCCTGCGCTGCTTGGCCGCGGCCGCACGATTGGCGCCCCTGCAGGGCGTCGGATAGCGTCGTCTTCGCCAACGCGGCGCACCGCGCTGGCAAGCTCGGCCTGGGCCGTGCGGCCCGGGAGAGCCCTTTTTGCATCCGTTGGCCCGCCCCCCCCCCCGCTACCCGTCGGCCGCCGGCATGAAGGAAACAAATGAGATGAAACTCACCGTCGTCCGACGACCAGCGCTCTTCTTCGTCTGTTCGTGGCACCGCCCGCGCCACACCGTCTCGCCCGTCGGCCGCCAGCAATGTACACGCCCACCTAATAGTGCGCTTGCCATCCATGGCGAAGTTTCAAGTGGGCGTGTACGTGCTGGCGGCCGACGTGTAGGAAGCAGAGAAGCGCCGGTCATCGGACGACGGTGTTTTTTCCCTTCTTTTTTCCCTTTTTTTTTTTTGTTCCTCGACCTTTTTTTTTACACACGCCCCCCCTATAACAATCAAAAGGCCGCGTTCCCCGGCCAGCGCGGGAAGGGGATCACGTCCCGGATGTTGTCCAGCCCCGTGGCGAACAGCACCAGGCGCTCGAACCCGAGCCCAAACCCGCTGTGCGGCGCGCTGCCGTACCGCCGCAGGTCCAGGTAGGCCTCGTACTGCGCCGGGTCCATCTCGAGCTCGGCCATGCGCTCCAATAAAACCGCATGCCGGTCCTCGCGCTGCGACCCGCCCACCAGCTCGCCCACGCGGGGCACCAGCACGTCCATGGCGGCCACCGTGCGCCCGTCGTCGTTGGCGCGCATGTAGAACGACTTGATGGCCTTTGGGTAGTCGTGCACGATCACGGGACCCTTGAAGTGCTCCTCGGCGAGGTGGCGCTCGTGCTCGGTGGCCAGGTCGATCCCCCAGGACACGCGGTTGTCAAACTTCTTGCCGCCCGTTTTTACCGCTTCTTCCAGGATGCCGATCGCGTCGGTGTACGAGCACCGCGCAAAGGGGCTGGCGACCACCTGGCGCAGGCGGTCGACGCAGGTGGGGTCAACCATCTTGGCCAAAAACTCGAGGTCGGGCGCGCAGCGCGCGAGCAGCGCGGCGCAGCAGAAGCGCACATAGTCCTCGGCGCAGGCCATGTCGTCGGCCAGGTCGCAGAAGGCCATCTCGGGCTCGATCATCCAGAACTCGGCGAGGTGCCGGGCGGTGTGGCTGTTCTCGGCGCGGAACGTCGGGCCGAACGTGTAGATGTTGGTCAGGGCGGACGCGTAGTACTCGCCCTGCAGCTGGCCGCTGACCGTCAGAAACGCCGGGCGGCCAAAAAAGTCGGCTGAAAAGTCGACGTCGCCGGCGGCTGCGGCGGCGGCGGCGGAGGGGTCGGAGGATGACGCGGCGGCGGCGGCGGAGGGGCCGAGGCGTTTGAAGCCCCCGACCCAGAGGGCGGCCTCCTCGGCGGCCTCGAGCCGCTTCTTGAGCGCGAGCAGGGCGTCGACGGCGGCCTTGGACGCCGCCTGCAGCGCCTTGTCGGCCTTGTCGGCCGCGGCAGCCACCTTCGCGGCCTTGACCTCGCCCGCCTGCGCCGCCACCAGCCCGCGCAGCGCGGCGACGTCCTCTGCGGCGCCGTCCGCCGCGCCGTTGGCCGCATGGCCGCCCCCTGCGCTGCTGCTGCCGCCGCCACCTCCGGCCGCCCCCGCCGCCGCCGCCGCCGCCGCCGCCGCTGCCCGGCGCTCCTTCTCCGCCGAGAAGAGCGTCGTCACCTGAAACATCTCGCCCGCGCCCTCGCAGTCGGACGCCGTGATCACGGGCGTGTTGACGTACAGGAACCCGCGTGACTGGAAGAACTCGTGCGTCGCGAACGCCAAGGCGTTGCGCACGCGCGCGACGGCGCCGACCGTGTTGGTGCGCGGGCGAAGGTGCGCCACGGCGCGCAGATATTCCATGGTCGTCTTCTTCTTGGCGACGGGGTAAGTGGCGGCGTCGCAGGCGCCGATGTGGAGCACGCGGCGGGCCTTGAGTTCGACGGCCTGCTTGGTGCCGTCGGGGGTCTGGCACAGCTCGCCCTCGACGAGGACGCACGTGCCCGTGGGGACGAGGCGCTTGAGGGCGCTGGCGGCGGGGGCGGCGGCGGCGGCGGCCGCGGCTTTGGCCTCGTCGCCGCCGCCGTCGGCGGCGCCCTCTTTGGCGGGCCCGTCGACGGGCGCGCCCTCGACGACGGCCTTGTCCACGAGCACCTGCAGCGACTCGAAGCACGAGCCGTCGTTGAGCTCGAGGAAGCAAAAGGCGCCCGCGCCGGCCTCACGCCCCGTCTTGACCCAGCCGCCGACGCGCACCGTCGTGCCGACCAGGCCGCGGCCGCCGTCGGGCGCGCGCAGGATCGTCGCGATGTTGGCGCGGCCGTAGGAGCGCGAGTAGGGGTAGACGACGTCGCGCGCGGCGGCCTGCTCCTCCTTCTTGACGAGCTCCTCCTGTCGAGCGTGTTTTTGTTTGGTTGCGCGTGCGAGAAGGGGGGCGATCAGCAGGCGGGCTGATCATCCAACTGCTGCTTTGCTCCCGCCCTCCACTCTCTCGTTTCTATCTCACCTGCAGCGCCGCCAACTTGAGCCGGAGCTCCTCGACCTCTGCTGTGACCGGCTGCGCCATGGCCGTCCTCGGCCGTGCGTGGGGATCAGGCGCAAGGAGACGAAGGGAGCGGTCGGACCACACTCTGTCTTCCTTCCTGGTTTGCTCTCTCCGTCCACGTGTCTAGTGGTGTGCAAGCAAGTGATGCTTGATCAGTTGTCTAATGCTAAGGAGAGACGTAATTAGAACGGGGGCGGGGCTCTATCTAACCAAAGCGCCGGCACGCGCGCGATCGGCAGCCGTCGGCGCGCGACCGCGGTCGAGCGGCGGCCGCCTCGCCGAATCACGAAGAGAACACGCCGCCGCGCACGTTCAGCAAGAGGGCAGGCTCGTGATCCAGGCGCTGGCCGCCCACAGCGGCACATAGACGCCCCACGCAAACATCCACGTCGCCCAGCTCGTCCCCTCGAGCACCAGCCAGCGCGCCCCGTCGGTCAGGCCGAGCGGGGACGCGGCGGCGGCGGCGGCGGCGGCGGCGCCCCAAAGACCCGAGGGCGCCGCCGGCGCCGCCGCCGCCGGCCCCGCCACCCCCGCCGCCACCAGCGCCGCCAGGGCGACCAGACCGGGCGGAGAGCACACCAGCACGGCCGCGATCCTCGCCCGGGCCGCGGCGCCGCGCCCCTGCCCTTTCGGTCGTCCCTCTCGCCGCCGCGACGCGGGGAAGGAGGGCGCCGCGAACGCGAGCGGCGCGCAGGCGAGCGCGGCCGCGTGCGCGAGCGCCCAGTTGGAGCAGGCCATGCCGGCGAGCGGCACGGCGGCGCCCGAGAGCACCAGCACCTTGAGCATGCGCCAGTCGAGGGCGGAAGGCAGCGGCGGCGGCGGCGGCGGCGGCGCGGGGCCGCCTCTCCTCTTGCCGCTGCCGTCGCTGGCTGCCGGCGCGCGGCGGCGGCGACGCGCCGACAGCAGGGCGTGAACGGCCGCGCCGCCCTCGGCGAGCCCGGCCCAGGCCAGGACGGCCAGGCCCGCAGCCAGGCTGCCCAGGCGCAGGCGCTCGGCGAGCACGTAGCCCCGTCCGAGCGCGGCGGCGGTGCCGCCGTCGTCGTCGCCCGCGCCGGCCGCCGCGCGAACCAGCGCCGCGCCTGCCGCGGGTGCGAGCCCCCAGAGGGGCGGCAGCGCCGCTTCTGCTGCTGGTCCCTCCCCCGCCTGGTATGCGAGCGACGCGGCCTCCAGGCCCGCGCGCAGGCTCCACCCGAGGGCGCCGCAGACAAGCGGCAGCAGCACCGCCACTCTCGCGCTGGCCGCCCAAGAGGCGGGTGCAGGCGCGCCACCCCGGTCGCCGCGGCCGTCGCCGTCGCCGTCGCCGCCCAAGCCCGCCGCTGCTGATGCGTCCTCCTCCCCCGCCGCCGCCGCCTTTGCCGACAACCTCTGCCTCGCGGCCGCCGCCTGCAGCACCAGCACCCCGATCAGCGCGCAAGCGGGCCCGATGTATCTCTCGACGCTCACGAAGTGGTCGGGGCTCGACAGCGCGTACAGGAAGAAGGCGTGGTGCAGCCGCTCGACCAACACGCTGCAGCTGCGGACAGAGAGCTCGAGCAGCTCGGCGGCCTGGCGCGCCCTTTGCTGCCGCTGCTGCTGCCGCTGCTGCTGCCGCTGCTGCTGCCGCCCACCCGGCGCGTCGCCGTATTCCTGGCCGCTAAAGGCGTCCGTAAAGGTGATGGTCAGGGCGTCCGTGTTGCGCCACTTGAAGGGCGCATGGGGCCCCGTGGGCACGCCGCGCGCCTGCTGCCCGGCGAACCGCAGGACCAGCCCAAGCCGACGGGCGTACGCGCGCGCCGTCTGCGCGGCCGCCTCGCCGCCGCCGAGCGCCGCCGCCGCCGCCGCCAGCGCCCGCATCAAGGGGCCGTCGCGCGCCGCGTCCGGCTCGCCGCCCGGCGGCGCCCCCGGGTACCCGGGCGGCGCGCACCCGGGCAGGCGCACCCACTTGCTGCAGTAGTAGCGCGCCAGCCAGTAAAAGTCGGTCTTTGGCAGCTGGCCGTCGGCGCCGACGACGCCGAGCGTCACCCGGAAAAAGGGCGGGGCCTGCTGGCCCTCCTCTGTGGCGCTCTCGGCCTGGAGCACGAGCGCCTGCTGGATGACACCCGCGCGCACAAAGGGTCGGCGGCGCTCCTGCTGATCAAAGCTGGCGCTCTCGTCGTCGCCGCCGCCTCGGTCGTCTCCGCCGCCGCCGCCGCCGCCGCCGACGCCGCCGCCGCCCTCGTCCTTTTCGAAATGGTACGCCTCCAGCCACACGCCGACCGCCTCGGCCGAGCCGCACGACGCGTCCGGGATGACCCACACCACGTCCTTTGCCAGCCAGGGCGCCGCGTCCCGCAGGTGCCCGGCGACCAGCGCGTGCGCGGCCGCCAGCGCCAGCGCGGCGTCGTCGCGCGACTGCCCTCCGAGGCTGCGCGGCCCCGGCTGCAGGGCCACGGGCGTCACGATCGCCACGCTCTCCTTGCCGTCGCCGCGCGGGGCGCGCAGGACCGCGTGCAGGGCCGCGCACCGCCGCCCCGCCCGCCGCCCGTACGGCCAGTCGGACCGCCAGCGCGTCGGCCGCGCCACCTCGAGCCCCTTGGCCTCGAGCTCGAGCGCCAAGGCGGCAAAAAAGGCGCCCGGGCCGCCCGAGCCGTCCGATCGGCGCGCGTCGCGGCCGTCCAGCAGGGCCGCGGCCGCCCTCGACGCGGCCTCGAAGCGCGCCTCGGCCCCGGTCGCCGTGCGGATGGTCGGGCGCGCGCTGCCGGCCAGCGGGCCGCTCTCCTCAAAGTCGAGCGGGCGCTGGAGCGCGGGCAGCGCTGCCGGCGCGAGCAGCGCGGCGAGCAGGAGCGCGACCGACAGCGGGGTGGCGTGGGCGACGGCCAGCGACAGCAGCTTGGCCAGGGGCTTTTGCTTGGGCTGTCTGGCGCGCTGCGTCTTGGCCGGGCCGCCCATTGCGTCTTGATCGTGGTGTTGATGGGCGCGGGAGAGAGGTGGGTGGGTGGGTGGGGGGCTGGCGCGCGTTGCGATGAGTGCGACAACCCGCGCCGTCGTCTATGGGATCAACATCTGTGTGTCGGTCGCGACATTGCGGGAGCGTGTGTTTGTGCTGCACGGGACCGCCCGCGGCTTTCGATGCGATCGCGAGCGTCGGCGCGTGCCGAGCGCGGCGCCCGGAGCGCCGGCCGTCGGCGCCTCCTCTTACTGGGCGGCGCTCCGTCAACCCATCGCTGCTCGAGAGACACCAGCCAAACCCGGTCACACTAGTCGCACGGCGAAACACCTGCACACGAGTCACCTTCCCAACGGCGCCCCATTCTCGACCTGAGTGCGCCGATTGCTGCCCCCTCCTCCTCCTGGACCCTCGCCCATCGCGCCTCAGTTCATTAAACGTCGTCGCGCATTCAAGCAGCCTACACTCATCAGCGTCGCATTCGCGACCCTCGCGCGGGTCGTCGTGCTCGCGCGCGCGCGCTCCACAGACTCTCAAACGGACTCCTTCCCATCTGTCTCGGCGGCTCTCTCTCTCGCCCGCGCCTCTCCCCTCCGAATCCTTGGTCGGCAGGCGCTGATCGAGCGAATCACTACTTGATCATCTCTCAGCGACACCCTCCTTTCTGCCCGAGGACAGGGCGCGCGCACTGTAGGGGGCCCGTCGCACGTCGGCGGCGCCCCCCCGCTCTTGCTCGCCGCTCCTCCCGCAACCGAAAGCAAAAGAGCAAAAATGGCGGCGGCGGGGGCCATGCACGGCGACGACCTCGCGCCCATGATCAGCAGCAAGGAGGTCGTCGACGACAAGGGCGCGCCCCTGCGGATGTGAGTCTCCTGGTTAAAAAAGGAGGCGGGCAGCGAAAGCTTTCTCCGCCCCTCGTACGGAGCCGCCCTCTACGCCCCCCTCCGCCGCGCCTCCCGCTCACCCACGCCCCGAAAAAACACCGAAAAAAACACCAAAAAATAACACCAAAAAAACGGAACAACAACAGCTCCCAGATCTGTTTCGGCGTCCAGAGCCCCGCCGAGATCGTCGCCTGCGGCGCCCTGCACGTCCACGACCGCACCCTCTACCGCATGCCCGAGCGCACGCCCGCGCCGGGCGGCCCGCTCGACCGCCGCCTGGGGGTTTCGTCGAAGGCGGCCGCGTGCGGCACGTGCGGCCTGCGGCTCGCCGACTGCGCGGGGCACTTTGGCTACATCAAGCTCGAGCTGCCCGTGTTCCACATCGGCTACTTCCGCACGACCATCCAGATCCTCCAGTGCATCTGCAAGCGGTGCGCGCGCGTGCTCCTGCCGCCCGAGGAGCTGGCTTCGTGGCTGCGGCGCTTCCGCCGGCCGGGGCTCGAGCGCGCGCAGCGCGAGGCCATGTTCCGGCGCGTGCTGGACCTGTGCAAGCGTGTGCGGGTGTGCCCGCACTGCGGCGAGTGGAACGGCGTGGTCAAGTGAGTGCCGTCGCTTTGGTTGTTGGTGTCGGGATTTTTCCTCCTTGTTTCGGCCGTCGTGTCTCTCCTTGCCCGCTCTCCTCTTTTGTTTGCTCACGCGCGCCCCCCCGTGTTTGCTCTCGCGCCCGAACAACCAAACCCCGTCCGAAACCCCCAAAACCCAACCAAACAGGAAGGCGAGCGGCACCCTCCGCATCCTCCACGACCCCTGGTACAAGCGCGACGCCCGCGAGCGCCGCGCCCACGTCGCCTGCGCCTTCGAGTCCGCCCTGCAGCACAACGCCGCCCTCCGCCCCTTACTCGACCGCTCGCTGACCGAGGACGTCACGCCGCTCCGCGCGCTCGAGCTCTTCCGCGCCGTGCCCGACTCAGACCTCGACGCCCTCGCGCTCGCGTCGCGGCCCGAGGACCTGCTGCTCCAGGTGGTGCCCGTCCCCCCTGTTCCCATCCGCCCCTCGGTCGAGATGGACGGCGCCAGCAACGAGGACGACGTGACGATGAAGCTGGCGCAGATCGTCGAGGTCAACGGCGTCGTGCGGCAAGGGCTGGCGCGCGGCTTACCTGCCGCCAACCTGGCGGAGAACTGGGACTTTCTGCAGGTGCAGGCGGCGATGCTGGTCAACGCCGATCTGCCGGGCGTGTCCGCGGCCCTGCACGGCGGCGCCGGGAGCGCGCCGGGCAGGCCCCTGCGCGGCTTCGTGCAGCGCCTGAAGGGCAAGCAGGGGCGGTTCCGCGGCAACCTGTCGGGAAAACGAGTCGACTTTTCGGGGCGCACGGTCATCTCGCCAGACCCAAATCTGGCCGTGGGGCAGGTGTGCGTGCCGCGCGCCATGGCCGCCACCCTGACATTCCCGGAGCGCGCGACGCCGCACAACCTGTCCGCGCTGCGGCAGGCGGTGCTCAACGGCACGAGCACGTGGCCGGGCGCCAACTTTGTCATCGCGCCCGACGGCGCGCGGCTGTTCCTGCGCGACGAGCGCGTGCGCCGCCGCCAGGCGCAGGAGCTGCGCGTCGGCCACGTGGTCGAGCGCCACCTGCGCGACGGCGACGTCGTCCTCTTCAACCGCCAGCCCTCCCTCCACCGCGTCTCCATCATGGCCTTCCGCGCCGTCGTCCGCCCCGGGCGCACGCTCCGTTTCAACGAGTGCGTCTGCTCGCCCTTCAACGCCGACTTCGACGGCGACGAGATGAACCTGCACCTGCCGCAGACGGAGGAGGCGCGGGCCGAGGCGCTCGAGCTCATGGGGTGCGAGCGCAACCTGTGCACGCCCAAGAACGGGGAGATCCTCGTCGCGGCGACGCAGGACTTCCTGACGTGCGCCTTTTTGCTGACGGCGCGCGACCGCTTCTACTCGCGCTCCGACTTTTGCCAGGCGGCCGCGTCGATGGGCGACGCGCTCGGCGCCGTCGACCTGCCCCCTCCCGCCATCCTCAAGCCCACCGAGCTGTGGACCGGCAAGCAGCTTTTCGGCGTGCTCCTGAGGCCCAACGCCCAGTCCCGCCTGTTCGTGAGCGTCGAGCTGCCCGAGCGCGAGTACTCGCGAAAGGGCGGGCCCATGTGCGCCAAGGACGGATACGTCGTCCTGCGGAACGGCGAGCTGCTCTGCGGGCGCCTGGGCAAGGGCACCTTAGGAGGGGCGCGCGCGGGCCTGTTCGCGGCGCTCGCGGCCGACTTCTCGCCCGAGGCCTCGGCCGCGGCCATGGGCAGGCTGGCCAAGCTGTCGGCGCGCGCCATGGGCGAGCTCGGATTTTCGATCGGCATCGACGACGTGACCCCCAAGGAGCCGCTGGTGCGCGCCAAGGGCGCGGCGGTCGAGCGCGGCCGGTCGCGCGTCGCCGCCACGCTGGCGGCGTTCCGGCGCGGGTCCCTGCAGCCCCAGCCCGGGTGCGACGTGGACCAGACGCTCGAGGCCAGCGTCACGGGGGAGCTCAACGCCGTGCGCGAGGCCGCGGGCAAGGCCTGCATGGACACGCTTGACTGGCACAACGCGCCACTCGTCATGTCTCAGTGCGGCAGCAAGGGCAGCGCGATCAACATCGCGCAGATGGTCGCGTGCGTGGGGCAGCAGACGGTGGGCGGGAAGCGGTGCGCCAACGGGTTCCGCGACCGCACCCTGCCGCATTTCAGGCGAGGGGAGCGCACGCCCGAGTCGAAAGGGTTTGTCGAGAACTCGTTCTTCAGCGGCCTGACGCCGTCCGAGTTTTTCTTCCACACGATGGCCGGGCGCGAGGGCCTGGTGGACACGGCCGTCAAGACCGCCGAGACGGGCTACATGTCGCGCCGCCTCATGAAGGCCCTCGAGGACCTGAGCGTCGCGTACGACGGCACCGTGCGCAACGCTGCGGGCGGGGTGGTGCAGCTCGCCTACGGCGACGACGGCATGGACCCGGTGGTGATGGAGGGCGGCGGCGGGCGGCCGGTGGACTTTGCGCGCCTGCTGGACAAGGTGCGCGCGGCGACGAGCGCCGGGCGCGCAGGCAGAGGGCTGCGGCAGGACGCGGCGCCCCTGCCGGCGGACTTGAGGCGCGCGGTGGACGCGGCCCTGGCGCGGCCCGAGTTTGACTTTGCGCCGCCCGAGACCGAGCGCGTGCCGTCGGGGCGATGGTGCTCGGCCGCCTTTCGCGACGGCCTGCGCGCGCACCTGCACGCGTGCGTGGACGCGCTGGCCGCCGCGCGCCTGCGCCTGGGCCTGCCCGCCGGCGAGCGCGACCCCTCCAAGCCCGTGCTCGAGTACGTTGCGGGCCTCGAGGGCCTCACGCTCGAGCAGCTCGCGGCGTTTGTGGCGCGGTGCATCGAGAAGTACGAGTCCAAGCGCGCCGACGCGGGCGGCACGGTCGGCGCCATCGGCGCGCAGTCGATCGGCGAGCCGGGGACGCAAATGACGCTCAAGACGTTCCACTTTGCTGGGGTGGCGTCGATGAACGTGACGCTGGGCGTGCCGCGCATCAAGGAGATCATCAACGGGTCGAAGAACATCTCGACGCCCGTGATGCGGGTGCCGCTCTTGCGGCGGCCGGCGCCGGCGACGGCCACGACCGAGGCGGCGGCGGCGGCGGCGGCGGCGGCGGCGTCGGGCGGCAAAAGGGGCCGCGTGTCGGCCTCGGCCGCCAAGGCTGCCGCCGCCGCAGCGGCGGACGCGGCCGCGGCCGCGGCCGCGGCCGCCCCGCCCGAGACCCTGCCCGCCAGCGAGGCCGACGCCCGCCGCGCCAAGGCGCGCCTCGAGCGCACGCGCCTGGGCCAGATCGCCGAGCGCATCAGCCTCGAGCTGCACGCGCCAACGCGGGGCGGCGGCGGCGGCGGCGGCGGCGGCGACGGCGGATTCGACGCCGGTGCCCCCCTGCTCCCCGCCTCTTCGTCCGGGCGCGGCCGCTCGCGCGCCCCCCACGCTCCCCCCGCCCCCGCCGCCGCCTTTGTGCGCGTCGTCCTGGACGCCCGCCTGCTCGCCGCCCTCGGCCTGGCGGGCGTCGTGTCGGCGGCCAGCGTCAAGGCCGCCATCCTGAGCGCGCCGCGCATGCGCCTGCGCGAGCAGCACGTGGCGGTGCTGGGCCGGCACGAGCTGGTGGTGCTGGCGCCGGACCCGCCCCCGCCGGACCGGTCGGCGGCCGCTTCGGCCGCGGCCGTGGCCGCGGCGGCGGCCGCGGCGGGCGCGGCGGCCGCCGCGGGGGCGGGCGGGGGGGGGGGCGCGGGCGTGGCGGCGGCGGCGGCGGCGGCGGCGGCGGCCGCGCCCTCGTCGGCGCTGCTGGCGGCCGCGGCCGGCGCCTCGTCGGACGACCCCGACCGCCTGCTGTTCGAGCTGCACGAGCTGCTCCAGCGCCTCCCCTCGGTCGTCGTCGCGGGCATCCCCACCATCGAGCGCGCGGTCGTCCAGCGCGCGCAGCTGCCCGACGCGCCCAAGAAGCGCGACGCCGCCGCCCAGGCCGCCGCCCAGGCCGCCGCAGGCTTCGACCTGGTCGTCGAGGGCACCGACCTCCGCGCCGTCATGGGCACCGAGGGCGTCGACGGCGCGCGCGTGCGCACCAACCACGTCGCCGAGGTCGAGCGCTGCCTGGGCATCGAGGCCGCGCGCCTCGTCGTCATGGACGAGATCCGGCTGGTCCTCGGGCACTATGGCATCGAGGTCGACGCGCGACACACCATGCTCTTGGCCGATTGCATGACCTACCGCGGCGAGGTGCTGGGGATCACGCGCTTTGGCATCGCCAAGATGAAGGACCACGGCGTGCTGCACACCGCAAGCTTCGAGCGCACGGCGGACCACCTGTTCGAGGCCGGGGTGCGCGGGCGGGTGGACGACGTGACGGGCGTGAGCGAACGCATCATCCTGGGCGCGCCGATGGGCGCGGGCACCGGCGCCTTTCGGCTGCTGCACGACCCGAGCGCGGCGCTGCCCCCGGGAGACCCGGCAGCGCAGGCGGCGGCCGAGGCGCGGCGGCGGCGGCGGCCTGCGGGCAGCCCGGAGCTGGAGACGCGGCCTGCGGCGGCGCGGCCGCCGCCCTTGCTCGCGTCGGCGTCGGCGATGGCGGGGTGATCTGGTCTATTGGTTGTAAGGTTCAGTTGAATGGAAATTTTTTGCTCGTTTGTCGCGCGACGGCGGGGCGGGGCGGCTTGCGGCGCCGGGAAAAAAAAAGAAGCATCCGTGTGCCTTTGTCTTCACACGCAGTCAAGGGCAAATCGCGAATCCGTGCCGACCACACGACGCACCACCATCGAAGCACAGGCAATTTTGAACCTTCAGGGGCATCACTTCAGAGGGAGAGAGAGAGAGGAAAAGAGGGAGATAGAGAGAGAGATAGAGAGAGAGAGAGAGGGAGAGAGAGAGGAAAAGAGGAGAGCAAAAGGTTCGCCCAGCAGGCGGCAGCAACCTCAGCCGGAGGCGAGCCGATGCTCAAGTTCTGCTGGCTCGAGGTAGGACGACGACTGGAGTCTATGCGCCCGCGCCGCCAAGGAAAACGACACGACGCGAAAAGCTGATGTGTCGTTCACATGCCCCCCCCCCCCTCCAAACAGAGCCGCGTGGACATCGGCCTCTGGTCCGAGCTGGCGACGCGCAAGCTCGACCGCTACAAGCTCTCGGACGCCCCTGTCCCCATTCAAGGTGAGGGAGGCAAAAGTTATGAAAGGTTGACGGACGACGTCGACCGCCCGACGGCGAGCGGCAAGCGCGCGCAAAAAACAATTGTCCCTCGACTCGCCTCTTTCTCGCTCACACCCGCACGTTGCCCCCCCGCGCCCCAATCAAACCAGGCACCCTCGCCGCGTCGCGCTACGCGGAGGTTGCGTCGCGCCTCGAGCTGGACGCGGGCGCGTTTGTGGACGACGACGACAACGAAGCGGACCCGACCGACGAGCCGCGAGCCGCTGCCGCTAGCGACGAGGCCGCCGTCGTCGCCCCCGCACGCTCGCAACAACAGCAGCACCAGCAGCAGCAGCCACAGCAGCCGAGGCGCCACCGCGCCCCGGGCACCCTCCTCAACGCCAACTCCCTCGACGAGTTCCGCGCCCTCGACCGCCCGGAGATCCTGCGCGCGCTCGCCCGCGCTGTCTGGCGCGACGTCCGCTCGGGCGTCGCCGAGCGCGAGCCGTCGCGCCTGCTCCGCTTTTATCTAATAGCGCACGGCGACCTGAAACGCTACGCTTTTCACTACCACTTTTGCTTCCCGGCCCTGCGGCCGCCGGCGCCGTACGCGCAGTGGCCGGGGGGCGGGGCGAGGGCCGTGTCGGACGCGCTCGGGGGAGAGGCCGCAGCGGCGGCGGCGCTGGAGGCGTGCGACGCGTGGCGGCGGGGGGGCGGGGGCGGCGAGGAGGAGGAGGGGGCGCCCGCGCCCGCGCCGTTTTGGCTCGTGCAGACAAAGGAGGGGGGCGGGGCTGCCTCGTGCCACCCTCTGTCCGCCTGGCCGGCGCTTTGCGAGGGGCGGGCCGACGCCCCGGACCTGCTCGTCGCCATGGCCGACCCGTGCCACCTGCCGCTCGTGCCCGGGTGGCCGCTGCGCAACCTGCTCTTGCTGGCGTCGGCGCGGTGGGCGGGCAAGGCAGGGGCGGGGGCGGGGGCGGGGGCGCCGCCCGGCGGCGACGGCGGCGGCGACGGCCGCGATGGCAGCAACGCCCCCCTGCGCCTGCGCGTCCTGTGCGTGCGCGACGGCAGCACCACGGGCCGGGCGTGCTGGGCCGAGGGACGGTCGTTCGTGGTCGACGTGGCCGTGCCGCCGCTCCTGGACGGGTGGAAGGGCCACCGGCGCGGCGGGGGGCTGCCGAACGCGGCCGCCGCCGCCGCCGCCGTCGCCGAACAGAAGGACGCCGACGATGCCGCCGCCGCCGCCGCCGACGCCGCCGACCACGACGACGACGGCGGGGACGCAAACGCGCAAGAAGCCCCGGACGCCCTCGGCTGGGAGCCCGACGCCTCCGGCAGGCCCCGGGCGCGCGAGCTCGACCTGTCGCCCCACCTGTCGCCCCTCGCGCTCGCCGAGCAGGCCGTCGCCCTCAACCTGCGCCTCATGCGCTGGCGCGCGGCGCCCTCGCTCGACCTCGAGCGCGTCGCACGGTGCCGCTGCCTGCTCCTGGGCGCCGGCACGCTCGGGTGCGCCCTGGCGCGCACGCTGCTGGCCTGGGGCGTGCGCCGCATCACGCTCGTGGACAGCGGGCGGGTGGCCTACAGCAACCCGGTGCGCCAGTCACTCTTCGAGCACGCCGACTGCCTGGCGGGCGGGCGCCCGAAGGCGGCGGCGGCCGCCGAGGCGCTCGGCCGCATCTTCCCGGGTGCCGACGCCCGCGCGGTCGAGATGCGCATCCCGATGCCCGGGCACCCGGAGGCCTCGGGCGGGGACCTCGAGGCCGACGCCGCGCGGCTGGACGCGCTGGTCGCAGAGCACGACGCCGTCTTCCTGCTGACCGACACGCGCGAGAGCCGGTGGCTGCCCACGCTGCTCGCGGCCGCGCGGCGCAAGGTCGCCGTGACCGCCGCGCTCGGGTTCGACGGCTACCTGGTCATGCGGCACGGGGCGCCGCCCGAGGAGGCGGCACCTGAGCAGGCGGCAAACGTCGAGGACGGCGCCGACGCCGCCGGCGCGGCTAGTGCCGACGATGCTGCTTCTGCTTCTGCTGCTGCTGCTGCTGCTGCTGCTTCTGCCGCTTCTGCTGCCGCTGCCGCTTCTGCCGCTGCTGGTCCGCGCAAGAGCAGCAAGAGCAGCGGCAGCGGCAGCAGCGGCATCAGCAGGCGCGTCGGCTGCTACTTCTGCCAGGACGTCGTCGCGCCCGCCGACTCGACGCGCCGCCGCGCGCTCGACCAGCAGTGCACGGTCGCGCGGCCCGGGCTGGCGCCGATCGCGGGGGCGCTGTCGGCGGAGCTGCTGGCGGCGCTGCTGCAGCACCCGCTGGGGTTGGACGCGCCGGCCATGGGGGACGACGAGCAAGGAGGGGCGGCGGCCGGCAGGGAGGCAGAAGGGGCACAAGGGGCGTCGGCGGGCGGCGTCGGCGGCGGCGGCGGAGGCGGCGGCGGCGTCGGCGGGGGCGGCGGCGCCCCCCTCTCAGAGCCGCCTGCGCTGGGCCCCGTGCCGCACATGATCCGCGGGCAGCTCAACGGCTTCTCCCAGGTCTGCATGTCCGGCCGCGCCTTCCCCCAGTGCACGGCGTGCGGCCCGGCCGTCGTGCGCGCGTGGCGCGAGCGCGGCGCCGCGCTCGCGCGCGAGGCCGCGGACGACCCCTCGGCGCTCGAGAGGCTGACGGGCCTGGCCGCGCTGCGCGAGGCGGCAGAGGCGCGGACGGGGGCCGGAGGCGGCGGCGGCGCGCCCGGGTCGGGAGGGGGGGGCGAGGGACACGGTGGGGACGGGGGCGGCGGTAAGGCCGACGCGGACGACGAGGACGACGACTGGGTGGATCTGTAAGACCCCTTTACAGTGTTGAATTGGGGGAGAGCCGCCGTCAGAGAGCCGAAGGCAGGAAAAAAAACGCGCGCGTGTTGCAGCGGCGCCGGCGAGGAACAAAAAGGACGGGTTGTTCTCGCACGGAACAAATCACACACGCGGGCAAAATGGTGCCGCCGCCGCCAGCTAGCTAATTCGTCGCCTTGGGGCTGTCAGTTGCTGGAAACCGACCGACCAAAGCCCCTCTCTCCGCCGCCCGCCGGCCGCGCCCCCCCCCCCTTTTCCAAACGACGCCCGAGGGTTTCGCCGCGTCCAGACCCCCCCCTCCTTACAGCAGGCGCTCCCAGATGTCGCGCGTGCTGTCCTTGAGGTCCATGCCGAGGATGCAGCTCGAGAGCTCGATGAACGAGCGCGGCTGTGCGTTTTGCGGTTGTTTGGTGCAGGGTCGGCGAAAAGGAGGGGGGCGCGGCGTGAGTTTTTTTTCCGCTCGCGGTTTTAGAGAGCGCGCGCCGCCGGAGCGACCGCCCCCCCCGCCCCCCCGATTAGCTCGCCTCCCGCCCCCCGCCCCCCGCCCCCCGCTTAGCTCGCCTCCCGCTCTCGTGTCCTCTGCTCTCGTCCTCCCCCTCTCTTTCGCCTTCCAGCGACGCACCCCGATGGCAAAGTGCCCCGCCATGCCCGGCCGCGTCTCGAGCCACCCCTCGCGCTCGAGCGACGCCAGCGTATCCTCGCGCTCCTTCATGCTCATGCGCCGCACGGCGTCGGCGGCCGCCCGCTGCGCAGCGGCGGCCTCGGCCGCGCGCGCGTCGTCGTCCTCGTCGTCGTCGGCGCCGCCGTCGCCGTGCGCGGCGGCCGTGGCCGCGGGCGCGCCCCCGTCGGCCCCGCCCGCCGCGTCGTCGCCGCCGTCGTCGCTGCCGCCGCCGCTGCCGGCCTGCTTCTTCACGGCCGCCCCCTTCTTGCCGCCCTTTTTTGCGCCGCCGCCGGCGCCCGACGTGGCGGCGGCGGCCGCCGACCGCGCGGCGGCGGCGGCCGACTCTGCGTTGATGCTCGAGGGCCGCGAGAGGTCAATGTTGAGCAGCTGCTGGGACGTGCGGCTGCAGACGCCGGCGCGCGCGTCGGGGTCCGTGGCGATGGCCTCGAGCTGTTTTGTTTGTTTAATGGTGTCGTCGGGTTCTTTTTGATGGTGCGAGTATTGAGAGAGAGCGCGACGGGATTTGCGGCGAGCGGCGAGGGGCGGCGAGACGCGGGCGTGTCGTGGCGGGCGCGCGACCGCACCCCCCCCTCCCGACCCCCGCTTGAACAAAAAACACAAACGCACCACGCGCGCAAAGTACTCCCGCTGCGCGTGCGAGTACCGGCTCCCCACCGCCTTGGCCGGCGCGTCCGGCGACAGGTTGGCCACGCCCACGTGCACGCGCCCCGTGGCCGGCGACCGCACGCGCCGCACGACCAGCGCCATGCGGCCGAGGTCGAGGTTGGCGCGCTCCCAGGCGGCGGAGAACAGGTCGGCTGGTCGATTGTTTTTTTGTTTGTTTGTTCGTTTGTTTTTGTTTTGTTTGTTTGTTAGTTTGGTCGGGTTTCGTGTGTGTTTGTGTGTGGTTGTTGACTTGGGACGTGAGTGCTTGGTTGTTGGTAGAGGGGGGACGGACGGGCAACAGACGCGCTCTCACGAGGGGGGGGGAAAAGACGGGCGGCAGCGGCGGCAGCTCGACAGATATGAAACAAGACAAACTCAACGCTGCGCCTTGCCCGTGATGCGGGCAAACTCCTTCTGCGCCTCGTGCTCCCGCATGATGCCGCGCGCCATCAGCATCTGCACCATCGCCCACAGGTTGCCGATGTACATCGGGTCGTTGGGCGGCGCCCCGGCCGGCGCGCGGGGCGGCATCGTCAAATCGACGACGCCCGTCGCTGACTCGCGAGCGCGCGTCGGCAGCGGCGTCGGCAGCGGCGTTTCGCGGCTGAAAGTCCCCGGCGCCCTCTTGTGGCGCGCGCTGGTGGTCCGAGGTTTGGCCCAACCACCGTCAGGCTTGCACGAGCCTCTTGGCGCGCGCGGTTGCTCGGTGGCGCGCGCGCTGCGAGAGCGGCAGCAACAGGCCCGCGTCTGGAAAATCGATTTGAAACGAGGGACAAGGAACGCTTCTTTTGTTGCGGGCGCGCGCGTGTGTGCGTAGAGAGGGAGCTTGTATGTATGTGTGTTTGTGTGTTCGTGTCCGAGAACGTGGTTGCGTACGAAAGTATGGTGACCGCTCTGTTGTGGCGCCCGAGTGAAGGCTCGCTGGATCGATCGTTTTGCCCAGAGACTTCAGTCAAAAAGCAGTGAGAGCTGCCCTGGCCCTCGCTCAGTGGCGCCCTTCCGACCCCTCCACCCCCTCTCTTAGACCGACAGTACTCAATCATCACGCACGCAACCTACCTGGCGCGCGACGCGCAGCAGCAGAAGCAAGCCCTCCCCTCGCCTCCCTCGCTCTTACGCCCCCTCTCCACAGAACCGTAGGATGAAGCTTCAGCGCGCCGCCTCGTCCGCGGCGCAGGCGCGCGCGCCACGCAGGACCGCGGTCTGCGTTCGCGCCCAGGCCGTCGTCGAGGTGGGTGGGAATACCGGCTCCCATTGCGCGCGAGGCGACGAGCCCTTTTGATCATCCACGTCTCCTCCAAAAAGGGGGAGAGGGGGGGGAGATTGTTGCGCCCGCTTGGGGGCCCTCGCTCCTGCGCGGCGCTGCACCCCTTTGGAGGCCTGGTGGACGTGCCCGCCGCCAGACAGATCGACGCGCCGCCGCCGCCGGATCTGGGGTCGGCGCCACACCGTCCAAAAGGAGGGGAACGACGTGCCGACCGACCGACGGCGGCGGCGACCAAGGCGGCAGCGGCGGCGGCGTCCAATGGCGGTGGCGGCGCGCCCCAAACCCGCAAGGAAGCCCATGATTGATTGGGCTCCACGCGAATGCTCGGCCCCGATGCGCGAGCTGACGCACGCCCTCCCCGCACACACACACACACCTGCCGAACAACACCAAACGACGCACAAACCCCCAACCAAAAACAACCAAAAAAAAGCAGTCGTTGCCGCAGCGCCTCGGCCGCCGCGCCGCCCAGGCCGCCGCCGCCGCCGCCGCCGCTGCCCTGCTCGTCGCGTCGCCCGCCTGCGCCAACGAGTTCGACATCCTCGGCACCCCCCGCCCCACGGTGCAATACACCGTCGACGACGCCGCCGTCCTCTCCAAGGCCACCCGCAGCGACGTCAACAAGCGCCTCAAGCTGCTCGAGATCCAGACCGGATACCGCCTAGAGGTGGTGACCGTGCGCAAGCTCGAGTTCGAGACCGACGCCTTCGCCTTCGGCGACAAGGTCCTCGAGACCTGGTACCCGACCGCCGAGGAGGGCGACCGCCAGGGCGTGCTGCTGGTCGTCACCTCGGGCAAGGAAGGCGCGGTCTCCGGCGGCAAGAGCTTCGTCGGCGCCGTCGGCGACGAGCTGCTCGAGTCGATCGTCTCCGAAAACATCCCTATTTTCACGGAGGAGGAGAAATACAACCAGACGGTGGTCTCGTCCGTGGAGCGGCTGGACGCCAAGCTGCGCGGCAACGCCGTGCCCGAGGCGCCCAAGCGCAACGACACCACGCGCCTGCGCACGTACAAGACCAAGGAGGAGACGGACAAGACGAAAAAGGTGACGGCGACCGTGGTGGCGACGCTGCTGCTCATCGCCTTCATCGTGCCCATGCTGCAGTACTACGGCTACACGGCGCGCGACTGATCGATCTTGCACGGATTGGACCGACGGACTCGATCGACTGATCGACTGATCGACTGATACGATCATCGGATGACCGAGAGCGTAGGACCTAGTCCTTCGTAGAAGGATGCCCCCCCGTGTCCAAGCAGCCGTTCGGTGTGCGTGCAGAGGACGGCCGGCCGGCGCGCCGTCGTCGTCGGTCGGCCGAGGAGCGAGGGGATGACGCCGCCTTGGAGGACAGAGGGAGAGAGAGAGAGAGGGCGAGGGTTTGGATCCGAGGGGGGCAAAAACGGCATCGAGAGGGGGGTCGGTCGTTGTTTCTTGGCGTGCCCGCCCCTCCTTTTCCGTCCTGTTTTGTTTCGTCTTTTTTGTTCTTGTTTCCTTTTTTTGTGATGGAGCGCCGCCAGCCGACCACCTCTCCAGGCCATTTGCGTCCCCCTCCTCTCGCTTGCTGCCCTCCTTCCCCTTCCGTACACAACCCAGAAAAACAAACCACATCCCCCCCCCCCCCGCCCACACAGTAAAGAATAATTCTCCTTCGTCGTGCCGTGCGTGTCGGTTGAGCGAGCGAGACGGCGCCCCCGCTCGACGAAATAGTAAACAACGACCGGGAACCGCCCGGCGACAACAGCGCTCGCCCGAACGCTTCGTCCTGCGCAACCATGCATCAGCAACTGTCCATCCGCCGCCTTTTTTCCGTCAAAAGTGCACTCGGCGGAATCGATCGCAAAACGTGAGGGGACTGTAAACCGGCATCCCGGACACGTCCGCCGACCCTCGCCAAAACACACGCACACCACGGCAGCACGCTCAAACAGTATATTTTTTGAGGCTGACGTGAGAACGCGGGCGAATCGGGACTCGATCCGTGCGCAGCGGCGATTGCTTTTTTTCTTCTTCTAGCGCCTGCGCGGGGCTCGGGCGTGCGGCGGCGGCTGGGGGCGCCGGCCACGCCGGCTCTCACTCTATCAACATGCGACTGCTGCTCCTGCTCAAGCGCCCAATCCGCGCCCATTCAAAGACCCTACCATACATATAATCGCATCTATCGGATCGAGAGGCGCGCTCGCGAGTGAAGACTCGTGTCGGGGGCATGTTTTCGCGCCGGCTGTCGTCGGCGTGGCCGACCAATCGCCCGCCCTCGCTGCTCGTGACCGCGGCGGCACCACCGGCCGCATCAGGAAGAGGAAGAGAAGGAAGAGGCGGACGAGGCGGACGAGGAGGACGAGGAGCAGGGCGCGGCAGCGGCGGCGGCCGCTCCTCGTCCCCGCCGTCGTTCGACGGCGGACGCGGCGGCCGAGGCGGCGGCCGGGGAGGAGGCCGAGGCCGAGGCCGAGCTGGCGCCGCAACGGCGGCGCCACCCGAGCGCATCGTCCTGCCCGAGGCGTCCGGCGCGGGCGTGCGCCTCAACCGCGTCCTCGCCCTCGCGGGCGTCGCCTCCCGCCGCGCCTGCGACGAGATGATCGCCGCCGGGCGCGTGCAGGTGGGCGGGCAGGTCGTGACCGACCTCGGCTCGCGGGTCGGGGGGACGGAAACGGCGGCGGCGGCCAACGGAGCGGGCGCGGCGCCAAAGACCAAGGCAGCGTCCAGAATCCCCGAGGTGCTGGTGGACGGCAAGCCCGTGGCCGTGGGCACGGCCCTGGCGGCGCTGACGGGCGGCGCGGCGCTCCCCGCCGCCGCCGCCGACAGCAAGCAGCGGGCGGGGGGCGGCCGCAACGCCGCCGCTGCCGGCGCCGCCGGCGCCGGCGCCGCCGGCCCCTTTTTCTACTTTGCCGTCAACAAGCCAAAGGGGTACGTGTGCAGCGCCGTGTCCGCCCTGGCCGGCCAGACCCCGGCGGTCGACCTGCTGCGCCCCTGGCTCGACGAGTGGGAGCGGCGCGCGCGGCGCGAGGCGGCGCGCGTGGCCGACGTGGCGGCGGGGCAGGCGGCAGGCGGCGGCGGCGGCGGCGGCAGCAGCAGCGCCCGCCGCCAGCAGCAGCAGCAGCAGCAGCAGCAGTGGCGCGACCTGAATGAATCCTCGCCGGCGGCATCCGACGCCAGTTCCGCCCTCCCGCCCCGCTTCTTCACCGTCGGCCGCCTCGACGTCGCCACCACGGGCCTGCTGCTGCTCACCAACGACGGCGCGTGGGCTCAAAGCGTCGGGCACCCCTCCGCCGGCCTGACGCGAGAATACGTGGCCGCGCTGCGCCGGCCCCCCACGCAGCAGCAGCTGCAGACGCTGGCGACCGAGGGCGCGGTGATCGACGGCGCGCGTGTGGTGCCGCTGTCGGTGTCGGCCGAGCGGCTGGCGGGCGGCGGGGGCGGCGGCGGCAGCGGCGGCGGCGGCGGGGGCAGGGCGCGCCGCCCGGCCGTGCGCGTGGTCGTCGGCGAGGGGCGAAACCGCGAGGTGCGGCGGCTGGTCGAGGCGGCGGGGCTGGAGCTGCACGCGCTCAAGCGCGTGCGTGTGGGCGGTTACCGCATGCCGTCGTCGCTGGGACTGGGCGGGTGGGTGGAGCTCGGCGCCGAGGCGCGGGCGGCGGTGCTGCGCGACCCGCTGGCGGCGGCGGCGCGCGAGGCGCGGCGGGCGGCGGGCGTTGGCGTTGGCGTTGGCGGCGGCGGGGAGGGCGCGGGCGCGGGCCGGGGGGCGCAAGGGGCGGGCTTTCCCGCGCTCGGGAGGATTGGCGGCGGCGGCGGCGGCGGCGGCCGCGGCGGGGGCGCGTGGCGGGGCGGCTAGGCTTCTTGCGCTTGTTCAAAGAAATGAGTGCGCTCGAATCAAAGTGTTGGTGATACAAACGGCGAGACAACAAGCCGCGGCCCGGCCGGCCCCCAATCCGTGTCAGCCGCGGGCGACGAGACACCGCCGAGCTGCCCGCCGAGAGTGTTTTATGGCCAGCTCAGGGGCAGGGACTCCGTAAGCGCCATGCACGGCTGCGGCGGGTTCAGGGCTCTGAGAAAGTCCCCCCCCGGCGGCTCGCGCACCAGGCGTGCCCGCGCCATGACGAGGCGCAGCACGTCGACGGGAAGCCGTGCGAGCGGGCAGGCGGGGGAACCGGCGGCGGCGGCGGCGGCGGCGGCGGCGGCGGCGGCCGCCGCCCCATCGGCGCCGGCGCGCGGCAGGAGCGCGCCCGCGAGCACCGCCCGCCGCCGCGCGCGCCACTGGGCCTCGACCGCCGCCTCCAAGCCCTGAACGTCGCCCTCAGCGACCAGGCGCTCCGTGAGCCAGAGGGAGATGCGCTCGAGCGCGCCGCCGCCGCCGGGCGACAGCGCCGCGGCGAGCCCCCGCAGCGCGCGGCCCCACGGCGTCTGCATGCGGGTCAGCGCGGCGTCGCCCTGCGTCGCGACGGCGTGCGCGAGCTGGCGCGAGCCGTCCCCTGGGCGCAGGCCGAGGCAGAAGCGCTCCACGGCCGGGCAGCGCGCGCCGGCGCGCAGCAGCAGGCGCGTCGCCGCCGCCAGCGCCAGCGCCTCTGCGCCGTGCGTGAGCAGCGGCGGCGACAGGTCGAGCCACATGGGCGGGTACTGCGAGCGCCGGCGCCGCCGCGACAGCCGCGCCTCGCCTGGCGCGCACCCGGCCGCCGCGGTCTGAAGCGTCGGCGTCGGCGTCGTCGTCGGCGTCGGCGTCGGCGTCGGCGTCGGCGGCGGCGGCGGCGGCAGGTGCAGGCGCGCGCCGCCGGCGTCGAGCAGCGCCGCAAAGGCGACCATGAGCGCGGTGAGCTCCGACACCCCGCTGCCGGTGCCAAAGGCGTCGCGGGCCAGCGCCAGCAGCGGCGGGCCGGGCTCGGGCCCGCCGGGCCCTGCCCGGCGGGCAAACAGGCACGAGAACGCCAGCGCGCCCGCCGCCGCGGCGGAGCGCGCGCCTTCCCAGAAGGGGTCCCCCTCGGGGCTGTGTTCGGACGATGGCAGCGGCAGCTGGTCGGCGGGCCGCTCCTCGGCCTCCTCGCGCGCGTGGTGGAGCCGCCGCCCGGCCTCGGCCGCCATCCAGGCAAGCGACAGCAGGTCGCGCTGCTCGCGCGTCGCGGAGCCGAGCCAGTGCTGGTGCTGGTGGTGCTGGTGCTGGTGCTGGTGCTGCTGCGGCTGCCGCTGCTCCCGGCGCGCCGCCGCCGCCGCCAGCGCCGCCGTCGCCCCGGACGCCGCGCGCACCGCAGCGGGGGGCGCCAGCAGGCGGCGGCACACCTGGTCGTACAAGGGCCCGCCCGCGCCGGCCAGCGCCGCCGCCTCGGTCAGCGCCTCGCGCCGCACGCGCGCGAGCGCCGACAGCGGCAGGTCGCCCAGCTGCGGCAGGTCCGGCGCGCGGAAGTGGGCCGAGGCGCACGCAGGGGAGATCCAGCGAGGCACAGCGGCGGGCTCTGCGGCGTGCCGCCCCTGTCTCTGCTGCTGCTTCTGCTGCTGCTGCTGCTGCTGCTGCTGCTGCTGGCGCTCGTCTCGCCGCCGCTGGCCGGCCGTCGCCTGCGCCGCCACCTGCGCCTGCGCCGCGGCGCCGCCCGCAAACGCGCGCTCGAAGACGCTCACGACGGCGTGGCCCGACTCCCCGTGCACGCGCACGCTCAGCGCGGCGCGGCGGTGCGCGATGCCCTGGGCGTGCTGCTCCCAGGCCGAAGCGGCGACGCGGCAGCCTCCGCACAGGTCGCACTCGCGCCACGACGCCGGCGCCGCTGCTGCTGCTGCTGCCGCTCCTCCTCCTGCTGCCGCTCCTCGTCCGCTCTCCGACGCGTACGCGCGCTTGACGCCGCCGCTCGCTCCCCGGGCGCTGTCTCGCCGACCTCGACCGTCGTGCGCGCCGCCGCCGCTCGGCGGGGCGCGCTTGCCCCGGTCCTGCGCCTCGACCATCGCTAATTTCCCCCCGTCCCACCGCGATTGGTCACGCTGGACGTGCCGCTGCTGCTGCAGCACGTCCAGCACTGGCGTTTGGCAGTTCGCGCGCTCTGTCTCTCTCTCGGAGACGCCCCGTCCCCTTGCTCGCGCAATCGGCCTCTCTGCGCTGCACCTCCGCCTGCTGCTGACGATGGATGATGTTGATGATACTGATGATGATGATGATGATGATGAATTGATGCTGCTGTGTCGACAAAGAGCGTCGAAAACACGGTGTCGTGTGCGCGGCGCCGATGAGAAAGCCGCCGGGCCGGGCCGGCGTCGCGATCCGTCTCTCGTCGCTGACGTCGGTCGTCGCCCTCCCAAAACCGCCCGACCCGCACAGCGCGCGCGCGCGATCCCTGTCGTCATTCCTTGCAGTCTTGCTCTCCTCACTTGTCTGCTCCCCGCGTGTGGACCGCGCATCTGGTCGCGCGCACAGCAAAATTGTTCCTCCTCTCTCTCGAAAAAGCAAATCGAATGCTGCGCCGCCCGAATGGCCCGAGTCACGCTCCGGAGCCACGGTGGCTCCCCCTCATTTGCAGGCGATCATCGGGCCCCGGCTGCCGGGCCCAGGGCAACGGCAACGGCAACGGCTCCGGCGGCGGCCCGCCCTCGGCGGCCTGCCGGGCCGAGCGCAACGGCGGCGGCCTGCCGTCGGCAGCGGCGGCGGCAGAGGCGCCGGGACGAAGCCAACTCGACGAGCTCGCCGCTTTGGTCCGCGACCAGCGGCGTCTGATTAAGGACCAGCGGCGCGCGCTCGACGACCTGAGCCGCAGGCTCGAGCAGCAGCAAGCGCAGCATGCGCAGCCGTCAGCAGCAGCAGCGGCCGCAGCGGCACCGCCAGCGACAGAAGCAACGCGCTGGCCGCCCCCGCCGGGCGCCCCCCCCTCTGCCGAGTGCAGCCCGCCCGCCGCGACCGACGCCGCCCTCGCGCCCGACCGCCGCAAGCTTGGTCGCTTCGATGCCCGATTCCATTCAACGCGCCACGGCGCCACCCCGCCGCTCGACTTCAGGTCCCTGCCGCCCCGCATCGTCCTCGTCAGGCATGCCGAGTCGGCGGGAAACGTCGACCGCGAGGTCTACGCGCGCGTGCCCGACCCGCTCGTGCCGCTGACGCCGCGCGGCCGCGGCCAGGCGCGCCGCGCCGGGCGCCAGGTCAAGGCGCTGCTCGAGCGCGCGGCGGCCGAGGCCGGGGGAGGAGCCGACGGGCGCGGCGGGGAAGGCGGCGGCGGCGGCGGCGGCGACCCGGGAAACTACCGCGTGTTTTTCCTGGCGTCGCCGTACAAGCGCGCGATGCAGACGTGCGACGGCCTGCGCGCCGCGTTTGGCGGCGGCGCGCAGCCGGCGGGGGGCGGCGGCGGCGGCGGCGGGCGAGTCCGCGGCTTCCAGGAGGAGGTACACCTGCGCGAGCAGGACTTTGGCTCGGGTGTGCAGGACCCTCCCAAGAAGGAGCGCGAGAAGGCCCAGCGGCTGGCGTACGGCCGCTTCTGGTTCCGCTTCGAGGGCGGCGAGAGCGGCGCCGACGTCTACGACCGCATGAGCCTGTTCATCGACCGGCTCGTGCGCGACATCAACGCCGGGCGCTTCGCCGCGGGCGAGGCGGCGCCCGGGCTCCCGCCCCCGCCCGAGACGTCGCTCGTGCTCGTGTCGCACGGCCTCGCGCTGCGAGTCTTTCTGATGCGGTGGCTCGGCTGGTCGGTCGACGAGTTTCTGCGCGTTTACAACCTGCCAAACGCCACGCCCATCGTGCTCGAGCGCATGGACGTCGACGCGGCCGCGGCCAGAGCCGCTGGCGAGGGGGTGATGGGCGCGCCCGCGGCGGGCGGGGGCGGCCTGGGGCTTCCCGGCGCCGCGCCCTGGGTCCACACGCAGGCGCTCTACCGGCTGTCGGCGGCGTCGCTCGAGGTGCTGCGGGGGTGCACGCCGTCGATGGCGGTCAACCAGACGGTCATGTCGTCGGACGACAGCGACGAGGAGGAGGACGAGGAGGGCGGCGGTGGCGGCGGCGGCGGCGGCGATTTGGATGGCGGCGGCCAGGGGGAGGAGGAGGAGGTCGCGGAGGAACGCGAGGACGAGGACGTGGCGGGCGCGGACGCGGACGAAAGCGACGCCGACGACGGCGCGCGCGCCAGGCCGACGCCGCCGCCGTACAACGATTTCTTCTACGGGCCGTGATAATCGCAATTATTTACTTTCTTCTCACGGCGGCACAGAGGCCGCCTGCTGTGCCGCCGCCAACAGCGCCCGCACGCCAATCTCCGGAGGGAAATGCTGCAGCAGCTTGACCGCCCCGCCAAAGTCGGCGTCGAGCAGCCGCGCGCGCACGGCCGCCAGCATCGCCAGGCTCACGCGCAGGAAGAACTCGAGCCGCGCCTCGCCCTGGTCGTCGCCGCCCTCGGCGCCGGCGCCCTCGCCGCCCCCGCCGCCGCCCCCCGCGCCCGCGCTCCCCCCATCGCCGCCATCGCCGCCTCCGCCCCCGCCACCGCCCCCGCCACCGCCGCACGCCAGCGCCGCGTCCCAGATCTCGAGCACGGCGTCCAGCTCGAACTCGCGCGCGAGCATGAGCGTGACCCACCGAAACGCGAAGAAGCGCGGGTCGACGGCCAGCTCGTCCAGCAGGTGGCCGGCGAGGCGCGGGTCGCGCGCGCGGAGGGCGCGCGCCAGCCGGTCGCACACGGCGCGCACGCCGACGGCGCCGTCGTTGTCGAGCGCGGCGCAGAAGAGGTCGCGCGCGGGGCCCGAGACGAGCGCGACGAAGCCCCAGAAGGCGTCGGCCTCGGCGTCCGAGGCGACAGGGCGCGGCGGAGGGGGAGGCGCTCCTGCTGCTGCCGCCGCTGCTGTTGCTGCTGCTGCTGCTGCTGCTGTTGTCGCTGCTGCTGTCCTTGCCGCCTCGGCCGCCTCGGCTGCCTCGGCCGCCTCTGCCGCCGGGTCGGTCGCAAACACCCAGTACAGCACCGCAAAAAGCTCGTTCATGCCCTGGACGTACCGCACGCCCGGGTTGAGCTTGGCAAACACAAAGAGGCCGCGCGCCACCTCGCTCCGCCGGCGCGCGGCGAGCGCGCCGCCGCCCTCGCCGAGGAAGGGCGTCTCCGCGTGCGTGCGCGCGACGTCGCGCCGGATCTGGGCCAGCACGTCACCGTCGCGGAAGAACTCGGCCCACTTGGACGCGGGCTGCGTCGACAGCGGGTGGTCGGGGGCGGCGGCGGCGGCGGCGGCGGAGGCGGCAGAGGGCGAGGCGCCCGACCGCCCTTGCGCTTCGTCTCCGGCGGCCCCCCCCTCCCCCCCCTCCCCAAAATCCTCGTCGGGCGCCGCCGCCGCGGTCGGGTCGACGATCAGGTCGTCGCAGAACCGCCGGTACTCGGCGCGCCGCCGCGACAGCTCGGGCCCCCAGTCGTCCACGGGCAGGCCCGCGGGCAGGTAGCCGAGAAGCAGCCGCCAGGAGGCGGCGCGCAGGCCGTCGCGCGCGGGCAGGCCGCCCGGCCGCCGCGCGGCACGGCGCAGCGCGGCCAGGTCGACGGGCCCGGACGCCAGCAGCACCATGCGCACGCGGTGGGCGCGAGCGCCCTCGTCGGCCGCCACGGCGGCGGCCGCCGGGTCGGGCCGCGCGAACAGGCGGTGGCGGAGCTCGTCGCCGTCGTCGGCGCTGGCGTCGGCGGCTTCAGCGGCGGCGCTGGCGTCGGCGGCGGCGGGTGATGCCGCTCCTGTTGCTGCGGCTCTTGCTGCGGTTGGTGCGCGCGGCGAGGCGTGACCTTGGTGCTGGCCGCCTCCCGCGCCACCCCCCGACCCCGCCACGACCGTCAGCTCCTGCTGCTGGCGCTGGGGGTGTTGCGCGCTCGCGCCGCCGCCGGCGACGCCGGCCGTCGCGCGCGCCGCTTGCTCGCCGAGCGTCGTCGCCGTCCCGGCGAGCAGGGCGCCCGCCGTCTTGGCGCCCGCCTGTAGCGCGGTCGCCGCGCTCGCCAGCTTGGGCGTCGCCGTCGCGCGCAGTGCGCGAGCGCCCTCCTCAAGCTGGGACAGGAAGCTGTTCATTCCTCTGGGCGGGTGGGAGACTCTCGCTTTCCCAGTTCCTCTCTCTCCTACAGCCGCTGCCGCCGTCGCCGCGACATGTGTCGCCGAGCCGTACTACTGTTTTGCATGTGCGCGCGTGTGTGCGATTGCGATTAGTCGGTGGTGGTGTGTGGAAGTTGGGAGGAGAGAAGGGAGCCTCCCTTTCAAATCCAGTCTTCAACTGTCAGTTTCAAACCCCTCTCGCGGCCAGCCCCCGCATCAAACGTGAGGAAAGCAAGCGCATCCATCGTCGCAATCCCATCGCCAACATCACGACATCCCACCAATCCCATAAACAACAAGCAATGAACCGCCTCTTCTTCACGGCCGGCCAGCTCCAGCTGCCCGAGGCCATCGAGGAGTACCTCGAGTGCGGCGAGGGGGAGGGTTGCCTGCGCGCGCGATGCCTGGCGTTTAACCGGCGCGGGACGCTGCTCGCCGCGGGGTGCGAGGAGGGCGCCGTGGTCGTGTGGGACTTTGTGACGCGCGGCGTCGCGGCCGTGCTCGGCGGCCGCCGGCAACCGGTGCCGACCGGCGGCGGCGGCGTCGACCGCGGCGAGGGGCCCGGCGCCCCGCTCGCTGGCGGCCCAGCACCAGCAGCAGCACCAACGGCAGCAGCAGCAGCAGCAGCAGCAGCAGCGGATCATGAGGCGGATCAGGCGCAGGCGGGGCGCACCAGCGAGGGAGAAGCGTTGGATGAGGAGGACAATGGCGGCAACGGCAACGGCGACGGCGGCGATGGCAACGGCGACGGCAACGGCGACGGCGGCAACGGCGCCGCCGACGCCTCTGCCTCTGCCGCAACGGACGGCCCCGTCACGTCCGTGTGCTGGTCCCGCGACGGCCGTTACCTGGCCGCCGCCCACGCGCCGAGGCCTCGCTGCAACGCGGCCAGCGCGGTTGTGCTCTGGGACGTCCTGGCCGCGCGCCGCGCCTGCGTTTGGACGGCGGCCGAGCTCGGCGGCGGCGGCCCCGCTGCCGCCGCCGCCGCCGCCGACGCCGCCGTCGCCTCGGTCGAGCTAAGCCCGCGCGCGCCCTACCGCCTGCTCGTCAACTTTGCGGGCGCGTCCGCGCCCCCGGTCCTCCTGAGCGTCCCTGAAGCCGCCACGGCGCCCGGGGCCACGGGCACGGTCGCGCTGCCGCCGGACGCGGCCGTGCCGCTGCCGGCGATCGTGCTTGTTTCCTCCGCCGCCGCCGCCGCCAATGGAGCAGCAGCAGCAGCAACAGCGGCGGCAGCAGCAGCAGCAGCAACATCAGCAGGAGCAGCAGGAGCAGCAGGTACAGCGTCGTCCGCCGCCTCCGCCGCCTGCTTCTCGCACGACGCGCGCTGCCTGTTCGTCGCCCCGGAGAGCGGCGGCGGCGTGGCCGTGCTCGACTCGGCCTCGGCCCCCCGCGCGGGCGGCGGCGACGGCACCGCCGGCTCGTGGCGCGTTCTCGACGCGGTCCGGCTGGCCCCCGGCGGCGGCGGCGGCAAGGCGGTGGGCGGCGGCGGCGGCCCGCGCGTCTCGTCGCTGCGCCTCAACGGCCGCGGCACCATGCTGGTGGCGCTGTGCCGCGACCGCACGGTGCGGCTGATGGACGTGCGCGCGAGGGAGGTCGCGGCCGACGCGCAGGCGGCGGCGCAAGAGGCGGCCCCCGCCCCCGCGCCCGCCCCCGGCCTCCAAGCAGCCACCACCCCTGCCCACCGCTGCTGGTGGCCGCTCGCCGACGTCCCCGCCGCCATCTCGGGCGTCGGCGAAGGCGACGCCTCGCTGCTGCGCCGCGCCCCCGCGGCGGTCCGAAAGGCGGCGGCGGCAGAAGCGGCAGCAGAGGCAAGCGCCTCTGCCGGCCACGCGCTGCCGCTGGCGCTCGCGCCGCCGCCGCCGCCGCCCGCCTTGCCGCTGCTCGCGCCGCGCCCGGGCGTGCCGGCCCTCTGCGACGCCATCGACAAGACCGCCTGGCGCGCCGCCTCGGTCGCCGCCGACGGCGAGCACGTCGCCGCCGCCGCCTCCCGCTCCGGCGCCCACCTGCTCTACGTCTGGTCGACCGCCTTCGGCCGCCTCGAACGCGTGCTCGAGGGCCCGCGCGGCGACGAGGGCGCCGCGGACGTCGCGTGGCACCCGCTCCACCCGGCGCTGCTGGCGAGCGCCTCGCGCCCGTCGGGCCGCGTGTACGTGTGGGCGCGCGCGCTGGCCGAGAACTGGACGGCGTTCGTGCCGGACTTTGACCAGCTCGAGGAGAACGTGGACTACGTGGAGGCGGAGGACGAGTTCGACCTCAACAGGGGGCAGCAGCAGCAGCAGCAGCAGCAGCAGCAGCAGCAGCAGCAGGCGGGGGGGGTGGGGGGTGGTGGTGCTGCTGCTGCTGCTGCTGCGGGCGGGGCGGGGGCGGGCGCGGGCGCCGCCGCGGGCGCCGCCGCCGACGCCCAAGCCACCTCCCAAGCCGCCGCCCAGGCCGCCGGCGACGCCGCCGAGCGCATCGACGTCCTCCGCCGCGACGACGCCGACGCTTGCTTCTTCAGCAGCGACGACGACGACGACGGCGACGCCGCCGGCGCCGGCGCCGGCGCCGGCGTCGGCCTGGGCGGTGCCTCGGACCGCGGCCCCGTGCACCACCTGCCTGCGCGGGTGGCGCCGGCTGTGGCGGCGGCGGCGGCGGCCGAGACGGAGCGGGCGGCGGCACGCGTGCCGGAGGAGCGCAGGCGGCACCGCGAGCTGTGGGAGCGGCAGGCGCGGCTGGCGGCGCTGGCCGCGGCGGGTGGCGCGGGCGGGGGCGGGGGCGCGGCCGGCGGCGGCGGCGGCGGAGGCGGCAGGGGCGGCGGCAAGCGCCGCAAGGTCGGCGGCGGAGGGGGCGGGTGAGGCCGCACGGTGTTACGTTACGAGGCACAAGTGCTGCTCGGCACACGTGGGAGGTCTTGGTGGTGGTGGCGGCCTAGGCGTACGCGGCCGGGTGTCGCACCAGCAGCAGCTGCAGCAGCAAGGGAGAGGGGGCGGGGGGTGGTCGGCGGCGGCAGTCGTCGGCGGCGTTTTCCTGGCCCCCCCCCCCCCCCCCCCCC
>Ga0209390_10002517_pt1 | contig 31904 bp, 24 predicted proteins | sample BON01_FD_187212 | JGI IMG/M metagenome (GOLD analysis project Ga0209390, IMG submission 187212) | Freshwater microbial communities from Lake Bonney liftoff mats and glacier meltwater in Antarctica - BON-01 (SPAdes) (version 2) | ecosystem: Environmental > Aquatic > Freshwater > Ice > Glacier...
CTCAGGAAAGTTTAAGAAATATACATTTTTTTTTGAAATTTTTATTATTTTTGATACTGAGAGAATTATAACTTCTAAAAAATTATCTTCAATGTTTAAAACTTTACATTTATAACCTTTAAATTGACCTTTTGTAATTGTAACAAAATTTGAATATTCATTTGAATAAAAAATCTTGTCACAACTTTGATTTATATTTAATCTTAGGAAATTTGTAAAAGTGATTATAATTTTTTTCTCATAATTTTGGTCCTCCATCAGACTAACAAATAAAATCCCTTTTGAATGATATAAAACAAAACAAGTAGCTCCTTTAAATTTACCATTTGTTATATGACAATTACTCCCCTTGATTAATTTTTTTCCATCTTTGTCGTAGAAACAATCTTGATTAAATGAAGTTTCCTCTAATATATCAAATCGTATTTTTATTTCTTTACATTCAAATGAAATTTTTTGGTTTTTTAATGAGAGTATTTGAATATTTTCCTTAATTATAATTAAAATTATGAATTTCTCTCCAGTATATTTTTCAACTAAAATAAAACCTGATTTGTAAACTGAATTCGTTTTTTCTACAATTAAAAGAGATTTAATTATAGGTTTACGTGACTTTTTGTTTTTCTCGTTTTTTCGGCTCAATTCATAATTATTAAATAAAATTAAATTATACAAAAGGTTTAAATAATCTATTCTTATTTTTTTTCTTTTGTCATTTTCATTGTATTTAAAATTTTTTCCATAGTCAGAAAACTTTATTTTTTTATTACTAAATTTATTTATTACATTTTCTCCTACTTTGGAAATGATAATATAGTCTAATTGCAAACTATTTAATCTCCAAGTAGTCTTATTTAGATTTAATTGTTGGTAGGAACTATTTTCCATTGCATAATAAGTAGGGATTTTTAAATAAACATGGAATATTTTTAATAATTTTGTTTTAAAATCAATATAATTACTTATAACTTTTTCTTTTTTAAAAATCCATAAAAAATTTTTTTCTATTTTTTTTTCTATACTTTCGATGTAAATTGGGCTACTTTTTTTAATTGGATTTACCAAAATTTTAAAATCTTTTAATATAAAGAATAGCTCTAAATTAAATGATGACAATAAATTTTTAACAGAAAAATCATGGTTATTGTTTTTTGAAAAAACTTTAAACAAAAAATATGGTTTTTTATTAATAAGATTGTTTTCATTTTTCATAATACTTAAAAATTATATTTAAAATTTAAAATTTAATTTATATATTATTTATTTAAACCTAAAACAGTTAATTTTTTATTATTATTATTTATTTTTATTTGGAAAATTTTATCGAGATTTGGAACCACTTTCATCGGAGAAAAATTTCTAAAACTTTTTATTGTATCACTACGCTCCATTTTAAAATTTTGATTATTCCATATTTTTAATATATTCATATCTTTTACATATACAAAATTTTCATTGTTCAAATATAATAATTTGTCAATTTTATTTTTTACAATTCCCTCTTTTATTTTGAAAAAATTTTTTAAAGTTCGTAAATCAAAAGTATTGATAATTCTTGATCTTCCAGCTATAGTTAATTTATCACCATTAGAAGAAAAGTCCATAGTATTTACTGAACAACCAACAAATAATTTTCCTATTGATTTTTTGATTCTTATATCCCAAAGCCGTACCGTATTGTCATCAGAACCAGTCCCAATAAAATTAGAATCTGAATGTATTTTAACCACGTTTATATCTGACGTATGTCCAATAAAGAGTCTTATCGGAAAAAACCGTTCGATATGCCAATATGCCGCATAGCCTAACGATCCAGCAGAAACAAAACTATTTTCATTTTGAGTAAATGAAAAATCCCATATAGTTTGTTTTGGTATTACGTATTTTGAAACTAATGATCTTTGCTCCAATGACCATAAATATAACTCTCCTCCTAGGGAACTATTTAGGATATATTTAGCAATATTCATTTTTTTGGCACAAATTATACTTGATCGGTTTCCTTTAAGGAGATACAAACCTTCAGTTGGTTTAGGTTTTAAAAAATCAAAAACTTGTATCATTGAATTTTGATAACCAATTGTCAATGTTCTTTGATTTTTTGAAAGATCTAAGCAATTTATCAATGTTGCATTTTTACAACGAATTTTTAAGATTTTCAAATAACATGATTTTCTAGGATTTGTTATGTATTTTGAAGGTAAAAACGATTTGTAATTGTTTTTACAATTTTTCTTTTCCATTTTTTGTGAAATTTTCTCTATCTCTTTCCAATGTAATGATTCAATAGTGGCTCTATTCTTCATTTTTCCTTTTAATTTAGAGTTCATAGTAATAAAACTATTTATCTTAAATCTTTTATGGATCGTATAATAGGTAAAATTTTTAATAATTTCAGGAAATTTAAGGATGAAATTAACTTTTCTCTCCAAAAATTCTGAAATTGAACCTTGATTAAGTTTTCTCGAATTTTTTAGGAAAATTGTATAGTATGAAGAATCTAAAAACTCTCCACATACTTTAAATATAAATAATTTAGCTTCTAAAATAAAACCATGTTTTGTCAAAAATAGAAAAATAAATATTGAAAAATAATAAAAATTTTTAGTTCGTTGGGTATTAGTAATGGGTAGTAGCTCTGTACCTGATCTAAAAAATTCGAAAAAATTCTCACACAACGAAATTGGTTCTATTTTAAAATTAACTTCAATTGTTTTTTCAGAATTAAATTTCCCAAAATTTTTACTTATATCAATTATCAATTTAGTTTCCAGATTATTTTTTGTTAATTGTTTATAAAAAATCATAGTTTCTATCACAATTTTATATCACAATTTTTTTAATTATTGTAATAAACTATTTTTTTATTATTTAAATTATTAAAATTATGGATCAAATTCTTGATGAAATAAAACATAATTTGAAAATCTTATCTCCTAAACTTATTTTTAATAAGGAATTTTTAATGTATTTAATTAGATTTTTTGGTAGTAAATTATGGCACACTTTATTATTTCAACTATCAAACCTTGAAAAAAGTCAATTTTTGAATTACTTTTTTTTTAAAAGAAACCTGGTTGAATCTAATACCAATTTCCTCAATGTTAAACCGGTATCAGGAATTTCCATTGATTTTTTTAATATTTGTATAGAAGAGTATATAAGTGGAAGAAAATACGGTAATAATTTAATATTGATGGAGGATTTATTAAAGAAAATTTTTTGGATTAATTTGGAAAATTTTTTTAACAATGTAATATACTCATTTTTATCAAAAAAAAATCTTTTTTCAACAATTTTCTTTTTTTTTGAATGTATTCGATTTGAAAAATATAACAGTATTATATCAAAAAAAACTAAATCAAGTATAAATAGGTATAAACTTTTTCATTATTATTTCAAATTTATTTCAGGAAATCACCGGAAATTATTAAAAAAATTAATTAAAAAGAAATTGTTAGAAAAATATTTTTGTCACGATATTGTAAAAGAAAAAAATCTATACTCAAACTATTTAAAATACTTTTATAAAAATCCTTTTGATTTCGAAAAAATAACCATTAGTTGTACGTTTTTAAAATATTTTAATTCATTTATTGGATTGAACTTATTAAATTTGAGAAAGACAATTTACAATTTATCGATTTTTGGAATAACAGGATACGACATTTTTTGGTTTAAATATTCAAAAAGAACGTTTCACAATTTAATACTTGGTTTACTTTTGAAAAAAATAGAGCTAGAAATAATATTTATCAAAAAAAAATTAGAAAATGAAACTAAATTTTCCCATTATAAAATTAGGGGATGGTATAATTCTTTTGTAATAACCAAAACAACTAATTTCGAAAAAATTGCGTTAATATTTGGAGCAGCTTTGATGAATTTAAATAATGATGAAAAATCTTTCACATATCAAGTACATCAATTAGGGTCATTTTCTATTTGGAATAAATACTTAGCTGGTTACATATATTCAATGATGCATTCAAATCAAAAAGTTCTATATGAATTTTTGCCCATAATATTAAATAATACGACTGTTTCAGAGTATTTAAAGGGGGGACTGATCTTTGGATTAAGTTCAGATTTAAAAAACCAGTTTGAACTTGAAAAAACCTTTTTAAAAAAATACAGAATTATTCTTAAATCTAAAAATCCTCCAATTGTTAAATACGGAGTTTGTTTAGCACTTTCTACTCTTTTATCTAAATGTATTTTATATCCAGAAAAAAGTGAAATATTTCTAGAATTAAAAGACCAGATAAATATAGATGATATATCTTCAGAAGGAGCTTGTTTAGCAATAGGTTTTTTGTTTTTAAACTCGGGATCCATTTTTCTGTTGAAAGAACTATTACTCATGATTATGGAAACTTTCGATGAAAATAAAATTAAAATACTTTTCACCTCTATTTCTTTTATTTTTTGTAAAAATAGAGATTATTCTAATTATCTTTTTGAACATTTAATAAAAGAAAAAAACCCTCAAATTAGAATAGGTGCGATTAGAATATATTCATTGGGAAATTTTATGAATATAGAATTAAATTCAATTAAAATGTTATTAAAATATCTTTCAAATGAAAATGATGATAATGTAAAGTTCACATTGGTCAGCTCAATTGGTTTTATTTTTATTTCAAAGTATCATGTAATAGAAGAAATCCTTTTTCATTTTATAAACCATTATAACTCTTTCGTTAGATTAGGATTATGTTTTTCTGTTTGTATATCTTCTCTTGGTTTAAAAAATATAAGCAAGCAAATAAAAATTCTACAAAAAATATTAGGAGATAAAGTTGATTTTGTTTCACAAGGAGCAGCTTTTTGTCTGGGTCTATTACATTTTTTTAGTCCCTCTCAGAGAGGTTTAACCAAGACTGTAAATCTACTAAAATCAATAATAAACAATAATTTAAAACCAAAAATAACGAAATTCGGTGCAATAATTGGACTAAGTGTCATAGAAATAAAAAAAAAAGAAATCTTTGGTAGATATAAAAAAATTTTTCTAAAACCTGAAATTTTACATCTATTTTTACAATATTGGACTTGGCTACCAAACATTTGTTTTGGTTTTGAATTTTTTTCTTGAAAGCAGTGGTGGCCGAGTGGTTAAGGCGCTAGCCTGCTAAGTTAGTGGGTATTCCCGCGCGAGTTCGAATCTCGCCCGCTGCGAAATTTTTAATCTATATGTTTGGTTTTATTAATCTAAAAACGAATTTTTATAAAAGATCAATTAAAATTAATAAAAGAAAGAATCTATTTAATTTAACCTCGAATTATTCTAATTTTGATAAAAACTATCTTATTAGGTTCCAGTTTCATATTTCTACCCCAACAAGATACTCGAAATTTGGTGGGATTAGACGGAACAAAGAAACAAAATCAATTTCTTATTACTATTTATGTTTTTTTCTATCAGTATTAGGAATCTTTGAAACATTTTATCTTACATTTTCAAAATTAAATGCATCAACTATACTATGTTCTAATCAAAACTGTTCAATAGTTTTAAATTCCGTATTTTCATATTTCCTTGACATTCCTCTGTCATCTTTTGGTTTTGCATTGTATTTTTTAGTTGGCGTTCAATTTTTGAAAGCTTTAATTAAATTACCTAAAGATAATATTAAACCTGAAAATTCTCAAGTTATTATATATATTTTATCGTTATTCTTGGGATTTTTTAGTTTTTATTTCATTTATATTTTGGAAAATATTTTAAAAACCAGCTGTCCTTGGTGTGTCTTTTCAATATTTTTATCTGGGTTTACATTGACAGTAACTACCATTATTGGTGCAGGTGATAAAAATCTTAAAATAAAATCGTTCCTAGGTTTCTCCTCTCTCACATTTTTCGTAATATTAATTGTTAACGCATTAAATATTATTGAACTTCAAAATTTTTAAAATTTAAAATTTTCTTTTAGCAAAAAAATTTTTGATTGATATTATTATCTAGAATAATATCAATTTTAAATCTTTTAATTATTTATTATGTATTTTTTTAAATAAAAGAAAAAATAAATTAATATTAAAAAAAAAAACTTCGTATGTTATTAAAAGAAAAAAATATTGATTATGAATTTTTAGATTTTATGATGTTTTTAAAGAAAAAAACATACGTGAAACACAAAAGGAACAAGGGATATTTAAAAGGTCTATTTTATTCCAAAAGAATTTTAACTCTATATATAAGAAATTTAATGGAAGAAATATGTTTTTTACAAAAAGAAGGTTCATATGTAGGTGAAATAATTCAAAATCATGGGAATAAAGTGTTGGTTAAAATTAATCAGGAAGAAAAATATCTTGTGGATGTACATAATAAAATAGATAAAAGAAAACTAATAAGTGGTATGAGAGTGGCTATTAAAAATGATACATATCAAATTTTTAAAGTTTTAATTCAAAAAACCAATCCATTAGTATCATTAATGAAAATAGAAAATATTCCATTATCAAAGTATGAGATGATAGGAGGTTTGGATTACCAAATCGAACAATTAAAAGAAGTTATTGAGCTCCCAGTAAAATTTCCTGAAATATTTGAATCTCTTGGAGTAATGCAACCAAAAGGAGTTCTACTTCATGGTCCGCCTGGAACGGGGAAAACACTTTTAGCTAGGGCTGTTGCGTTTCATTCAGGGTGTACATTTATTCGGGTAAGTGGTTCTGAATTAGTTCAGAAATATATTGGGGAAGGGAGTAGAATGGTGAGAGAAATTTTTCTAATGGCCAAAGAAAATTCCCCTAGTATTATTTTTATGGACGAAGTTGATTCTATTGGTAGCAACAGAAACACCACTATGAATTCAGGTGGAGATTCAGAAGTTCAAAGAACTATGCTAGAGTTACTGAATCAATTAGATGGGTTTCAGGCTAATATTAACATAAAAATTTTGATGGCAACAAATCGAATTGATATATTAGATCCAGCATTAATCAGACCTGGGAGAATTGATAGGAAAATAAAAATACCTAATCCTAACAATGAAGGCCGGTTAGCAATTTTAAAAATCCATCTAAAGAAAATAAAGATTGAATCAGGAATAGATTTGTGGTTAATATCGAAGAACTTGAAAAACTCAAGTGGTGCAGAGATCAAATCTGTTTGTATGGAATCTGGTATATCTGCTGTAAAAAATAAAAGAACAATAGTCATTTTCGAAGACTTTTACAATGCAATTGAAAAAATATTTAATAAGAATTTTAATAATAAATCAGAAAAAAAAATACTATTCTCAATATAAAATTAAAACCTATATTTGCATTTTATACAGTTAAAAATGTGTTGGTGTTCGTTAATTGTTTAAATAACCATTCATATATATCTAATATCTTATATTGCAAAATGATTAGTTTTCTATGCACCACACTGATCTTGGGTGATGATTTTCATCTTTCGAATGATAATATTATTAATTAAAAGTCATGATTAAATGTGACCCATATTAAGATCATATTTTGGATTTTCTTTAGAAAATTTCCACGTTTTTGTGCATATTTTAAATATTATTTTATAATGTAAATCAGGAAAAATAAATTTACTTTCAATTATAGTTTTCTATGATATTAAAACACACATTCTTTTGAAAACAATTTACTTTAATTAATTACTTACTTTAATGTATTTTCTATATGGTGTCATTTTAAATTCTTATAAAAAATGAAAAGTAGAATGTTCTTATATTAACAATTAGTTATTTTAATTTTAAATTGAATTGAAAACTAAAATATAATTAAATTTACTCTTCAATTATTTAAATTAATGAGTTCCTTTATCATAGAAATTTTCGGTGAAATTGAAAAATATTTCTTTTGGTTAAGAAATTTATTAAAACTTTATGATTACAAAAATAACTCATGTGAGATTAATTCAAAATTTGGATTAAAAAAATGGGGTGTTCTTTTAATTAAATCAAAAAACTTTAGAATAATTGGGATGTTGGAATATTTATTTAAACTTAGTTTAAAAAAAAATATTTTTTTAAATTTGTTTTCCCTAAAAAAAAATAGTTATTTTTTAAATTCATTTTATGATCCAACTGTTCAAGATTATAACCTGCTTCTCAAAATATCACTAAGAAAAGATATATATATTTTCATAAAAAAGAATAAATTACTTTCAAGATTCAATGTTTTATCCTCTTTTTTGAAAGTAAAAAATCATTCTAACAGACTGGTTGTTCAATTATACAATCAGTTCCAAATTTCTTATTTTCTACAATCCATTAGCGATGAAATTTTAGTATCAGGAAAAATTAGATTTTTTTACGAAAAAAAAAGTTTCTTTTATAAAAAACATTTAAAAAAAATATCCTATAGTAGACCAACTCAAAATTTGATTCTATGTTGTAAGAAAACGGAGAGACAACCAAACAAAAAAACTAAATTATTTTCTTTAATCTTTTATAAGAATTATTCTATTGCAATTTACAAAAATTTAGCTGAAACTTTGGGAAACTTTTTTTATATAAAATCAAAAAACAAATATAATATCCATACTATCGATAATGAAATGATCAAATTAATTATCAATACCAAACAAATTAATAATTTGATTTTTGCTAACGCTTTTTCAATGACCGAATTTAATTAATTATATTTAAAGTGAAATAAAAGTCAATAGATTCGTGTTTTCAAATTTTTTTTAATTTAGATGGGGAAATTTTATTCACATTTTTTTTATTTAAATTTAAGTGTGGAAAAGATATTGATTTACAACTTCTTTCTTTTTTTTCCCAAAAATTTTTATAAATTTCGCCAAAATCTTCTAATTTTATAAATGATGCGTATGACCAAATACAGAATCTTCCTATATGACCACCAGGTGCAAGTTTAAGTAAATTCAGCGCTCTAATAGAACAAGTCGAAACCGAAGGAATGTTCCTAAATGATCGGGCTGAATTTAAATAAATAAACAAAGGCCCTTTATATTTTTTAAATTTCCTATTTCTCATCTTTCCTTTACCTGACCTAATATTTTTTTGAATTTTTTTTTTTAAAATATCATAAATAATACCAAGGTTAGTTAAACCTTTTATGGTATCTTTTGTTTTGGTAATAGATTCAATTGCACTTTCCATTACCATTGGTAATTCAGGGACACCCGTAATGTTATGTCCACGGGCGAGTACGAGTGAAATGATTGACGTAGATGCAATTGCAGATATGATTGCTTGACGACGTTGATTTTTGTTAATTTTATGATGCCATTTTCTCCAAATTCTAGTGGGACCAAATATTCTACCACCTCTACAAAAATTAGCAATAGCCCCTTGGCCACTTCTATGGGTTCCGCTACCAGGAACTCGAGGGACACGGGCAACAGCACGTCCTGTACCCCAAGATTGAGCACTCGTATTCATTCCTGCATTAGAACTCACCGAATATGGCTGTCTTTTGTTTTTTGCCATACTTTGATGCACAAATTGTAATAAATCTATTCGAATAGGAGCATAAAATATATTAGGAACAGATATTTTATCTATTGATATTCCATCGGTGCATGAATAAATATTAACAACGGGTGATTTTAGCATTTTATAATTTAAATGATTTTAAATAATATATAAATACTATTATATATTTTATTCGTTTGTGATGGAACCACGGACATATTCTGGTATTCCCATGAATGGTGGATTCACGTGCACTGAAAAATGTAATGAATGTAATGGAGAAGACATCATAGAAGATAAGAAAAGAGGAGATATGATATGTAGAGATTGTGGTCTTGTTCTACACGCTCATCTAGTAGATTTTTCGTCTGAGTGGAGAGGTTTTTCCGAAAATAGGGGAAATGTTGATCCTTGTCGAGTAGGTACACCAGTTAACCCTTTGTTAGGTTCAAGACTAGGTACTATTTTATCTAAAGGTCTAAAAGGATCAAATTTTTTAAACGAAAGACTTATCAGAACTCAAAATCAAAGTGCTATGCAGAAGGTCGATAGATTTTTGTTTAATTCTTTCACTAAAATTTCTATAATTCTTGAGAAGGGTAGTCTTTCTAAAAATATAAAAGAAAAATCAGAAGAACTATTTAAAATTTATTTTGACCACTTAACCTTGAAAAGTGACGGGTCAAGAAAAAAGTTTTCTTTGAGAAAGAATGAAACTAAATCAACAATTGCTGCTGTTATCTTTTTAGTATGTCGAAATGAATCTTTACCAAGATCATTTAAAGAAATATCTGAAATTTCTAAAATTTCTAAAAAGGATATAGGAATCAGGGTTCGTGCAATTGAAAGAAGTTTAAGAGGAGTAAAAATATCAAGAAATAGAAATACTGATGATTTTATAAAAAGATTTTGTACTAAATTAAGTTTACCCGAATCGTCTTCTTCAATTGCTGAAAAAATTGCGATTTTAGTCAGAGAAAAAGATGGACTTTATGGTAGGAACTATATATCTGTAGCTGCTGCCTCAATTTATATAATAACTCAATTGTCAAACTCCAACTTTGGACCAACAATAAGTGATATTGCAAAAGTTTCGGGAACCAGTGAAGTCACAATAAAATCTGCGTATAAAGCAATGTTTCCTTATAGAAATGAAATAATTGGCTACTTAATTCAAAAGAATATCAAAATTAAGCCTAATCTTAAAATTCAAAATTCCACAAATCTTGAATAAGTTACTATTTTTGACAGGTATCTTAAAAATCATTATATTAATAAACTAATTAAAATATTTATTAATTAAACAACTTAAATTTAAAAGAAATATGTCCAGACTCGACGGGCGAAAAAGTTTTGAATACAGAGGTATAGATTTTAAAATAGATGTAATTCCTAGTTCTACAGGATCATTTTATATTGAATTCGGATCAAACCAATTTCTTCTTGCATTGTTTGGACCGGTATTATATACAAAAAAAAAAAATCTGACATATTGCAACTTAAAAACTATTATTTTAGAACCTTTCGATAAATTAGGTAATTTTAATTTATTAGAAAAAACTAGTTTCAGAATCAGTTCGATATTAAACAGAGTTTTTTTAAGTAAATTTTTTCCTAATTCACAATTTTTCATAACTATACGAAAATTGAGAAGTGATGGTACATTTGCTCCTTTTTTAACCTGGGTATCTCAGATTCTACTTTGTGTCTCTGATATACCAACCAAAATAAAAATAAAATTTAACGATTTGGTAATTGGAAAAAAATTAGTGTATCTTGATCCCACGTCAGAAGAATTATTTTTTTCAAAAACTTGTTTGGAAATCATTTCAGAAGAAAAAGGGGCCAATAAAGTTTTGATGTTACTTGGATCAAATTTTAAAAATTTTTTTAATGTTGAAAAAGGAATAGGTTTTACAGGGAATAATTATTTCAAATTTATCTTTTCGAATATAAAACCTACCAACTATTCACTATTCACTACTTCCAATCAGTAATAGGAAAAATATCATTTTTTAGTTAAACCAACTTGAAAATAAAGAACACATAGACTACGCTGACCGGGAATCGAACCCGGACCATATCCTTGGCAAAGATATATTCTACCACTAAACCATCAACGTTACCTTCTAAAAATATTTATTTTAATTTTTCATTGTTATTTATTTGAAAAAAATCTTAAAAACTGTCTAAAGTTGGTTTATTATAAATTAAAATTCGGATAGAGTTTTTTTTTGTTCAAGAAAAAAAAATCATTGGTTGTTTTTTTTGATTTGTAATTATTTAATATCGATTCCAGAACTTTTTTATTATTTTTTAATTGCACTTTATTTTGTGAAAACATATGTTCTGAGATTTTACTTTCTATTTCTAATAAAGAAGAAGCTCGTCTTTTCCAATTTATGTCTACAATTTTTTTACCAATTCTATTATCAAAAATATAAATATGACTATGAGTGCTGATAGCAGATAGATTATTATTTTTACTTGTATTAATATCCAAAATTTTTTCATCAAATTGTGAATAAAATTTATATTTTTGGGCTATTTCATCAAAACATTTCCATTTCATTGAGATAGTTCCGAAATCAATACAATTTTCTCTTTTTCTGTATTTTTGAAAATTAATAGGTTCTTTGTGATAAATAGAATTAAGAGAAATTGTTGAAAAAGAAGGATTGATTTTCCAAAATTCAGAAGAATTTTTGTTGCTAACTAGGAAAGAAAATGAAAAATCAGGATGAGCTGATAAAAAATTTAAGTTAAGTAAATTAGACTTTATATCAAAAGTTATTTTGTTTTTTTTTAAATCTAGTAAAAGGATTTTATTGGGTTTTTTTACAAAAAAAAAACCAAACTTTCCCATTTGAGAATAATATCGTCGTTCACTCAGCGGGATTCTAAGAGTCAAACGAGATAATACTTTTGAATTGTAAGTATAATAGTCAGAGTACATTCCTCCGAATGTTTTTTTTTTTATTTCACCTTTTTTATAATATAGGCATTTTTCAATACCCTTTTTCGAAAATAAAATTTCCTTGATTTTTTTATTATTATGGTATCTTTTTTTTCTTATTTCAATTTTCAAAAAATACTGAAAAGTAAAATTATTTTCAAAATTTTCTTTCCACGAAGAAAAATTTTTGAGTAAAAAAGTAAGTTTCTTCTTTTTAAAATTTTGCAGTTTAATCTTATTTATAAAATTTAACCTATTATCAATCTCATTATATTTTTCTGCAAATAAAACTATCGGGTGTCCAAATTTTTTAATTGTTATAAAAATGTTCATTAAGTATTCCTATTAAAATATATATACGGTTTTATGCGAATTTATATTATATTTATATTTTTGATAATTTTACTTTTAATTGCATCGACGTTTAGATACCTATTATTATTCAAAAAAAATGTACCGGATGCATAAGAAAATTCCCCTTTCAAGGCAATACCTAATTTGTTTTTGAAAACGAAGTTAAAAATTAAAAATCTATCCGTCACATAAGTAAAAAAAAAATTCGAAGTTCGGTTCTTTTCTTGAAAAATACGTTCTATAAATTTCTCAAATAAAATAGATCCGCAACCGATAAAATCTTTGTGGATTGAAATAAGATTGAATTGTATTTTAAAAGGTTTTAAAAGATTCTGATATAATTTTTCCGGACATGTAAAGATTTTTCTCCTCCATTTATAAATATCTTTTGAATATCTTTTATCAAAAAACAATTCTATTCGGAAAAAAAAGAAGGATAATGTTTTTGGTTCAGTAATAAACGAAATGTTATAACTATTTTTTATGAACAAATTTATAACCCAACAGAAAGGTTTTTTCAGAGTATAGCTTGGCAAATCATGTGAATAATAGAATAAAAAATTGTAATTCCTTATTAAAACCTCGAAAGGACGTGAAATACAATTATTTCGGAAAAAATTGTAATTTGATTGAGAAGTTAATAATATAAATCTTTTATTATCAATTAATGAACTAAATTTAATTTGGAACAATTTAGGATAAATAGAAATCATTTTTGCAGGTATATAGATCAATTTTTTAAATATTATATAATTAAAATTAAGTACGAAATTAGAAATAAAATTTTTCTCAATGAAAAAATTAAACCCTGAATTAAACGTACCGTGTATCAAATTCATCCTTGACTTTTTAAAATTGTCAAAAAACATAACATTCTGAAATGTATTTAATTCTGTACAAGTCGCTCTCCAGCTTTTTAATGCGTATGATATATTTTTAATCAACACTATTTTTGTCTTTTTATTCGTGATTGAATAAATGATCTTTGGTGTAAAACGGTTTTCTAAATAGCCAAAAAGTATTTTAGAAATTTTTAATAAAATACCAGAAGGTTTTCTTTTTCTTTTCAAAATTCTGGATAAATCCTTTGAATTTGAAAAACTTGATATACTTGTATTATTTTTTGTATTTATAATATTGTATATTAATTGGTAATACCATTTTAATATTGATTTATAACAAAGAATTTTTTTAAAAATTTTATAGATCTTAAAATTATAAATTCTTATATTTGATAAAAAATCAACAATTTTTTTATAATAAAAATTGTTCACATTGAATTTACAACTCAATGTTGGATCAGAAAATTTCTCAAGTTTTTTTTTTACATCATATTGGATGAAAAATTTTTTTTTTAGCATGTAAAAAATTTTTTGTTGGCCTATTTCATAAAAGTTTTTGTCTAATAATTTACATTCTTTTTTTTCTTTCTCGATTAGTATTTTAGTATTTTGAAAAGAATATAATTGATTAAGATTAAACATGAGTATAAACGGGTCTTTAACAAAAAAAAACAATTCAGATTCCTCATCTGACAGTTTATTTGAGAAAAGGTGTACTTCACCTAGAAACCATAGATAAATTATTGGCCCCCGGTGAATCGCTTGAATAATTTTAAAAACATGAGAATTTTTTTTGGTTACTAAGTAATTTGGTTTTTTTTTCGAAAAAATAAGTTTCTTATTGGTAGGTATCATCATACAATTTATTAAATCCAATACTATCTTTGAAATCATTTTAAAATATTGACTATTTAGTAAAAATGATTTTGACTCGACTGTCTTTATAATTTGTTTTTTAATAAAAATTAATAATTGTTCATCGAGTTTGCTTTTGAAAGTGAAAAATAAATATTTAATTTTAAATTTTACACATATAAATATAATTAAATAACTTATTAATTTTAAATCATACTTAATTGTTATTCTTTTAAAATTACAATTATCAATTGAATCTATAATTGTAAAATACAACAAAGTCTGATTCTTATCTTTTATTAAGGATTGAAGAGTGCAACATTTGTAGGGTTTAATGACAGTTGAACAAAAATTTTTTGTCTGTCTTTTAAAAAGTTTTTTTATCTTTTCATTTAAATATTCTTTGACTAAATTAAGGGTATCAGTTATTACAAGGGTTCCCAACCAATTTAATTTTTGACACGATGATGTTTCTGTTGCAAGATACCAACTATACTTTTGTTTTTCGAGTTGAGGGATTTTTTTTATAATTCCTTTGGTTTCAAAATGAATCCCATTAGTTGAGAAAGAAAACTTTTTGCCTAAATCTTTTTTAATTATATAATTTTTTATTTTTTTTTTTAATTTACAATTAGTTTTGTCATAGCAATTTGACTTTTTTAATGCTTTAATTATGTTGCTAAAAAATTCCGAAAAGGATTTCATTGATTTTTGAAAAACATTAAAATATACATCGAGTGCAATCGAGATAAAATTGCAATTTTCAAAAAAACTCCATATTAATACAAATATAATTGATTCATGTAAATTATAATTTAACTTAGAAAAAGATTCTTTATAAATATTCATATCAACTACACAATCTATTGTAAATTGAATATCACTATCCAATAAAATTTGACATATCTTAAATAGGGGACTTTTTTCCAATATGATTTTTATATTGTGCATATTTAAAAGGTTTTTCCTATGTATTGAGAAATGAATGTTGAAATTTTCATAGTTGTATTTTAAAGTATTCATTTTATGGTTAACCTTGAAATTTCTATATAAGTTATAGACCTTATTGTTCCTTAATTTTATTGCTCCTTTATCGATTGATTTGTCGGAAGAAAAACTATTATGTCCAAGAAAGTTTCTGTACTCAATTTTAATTGAATATTTCTCATTCCAAACACTATTTTCTTCTAATAATGTCCATTTTAAAAATTTCAAAATGGTTGATTTTACAGTTGAATATTCATTATAGTTTTTTAAAAGATATAATGAAAAAATATCAGTCTTTCCCGTTTCAATATTTAATAAAAGAGATATTAAATCTTGTAACAAAATTTTATGATCAAGTTTTTTGTGTGAAATTAAAAGGTTTATTTTTTTATAAATGTAGAAAACTTTTTCTAAAACCATACTAAAGGTATTTATACGTCTTCCTGTTGAATCAAACCATCCTAGAGATTGTGTATATTCATGTAAATCGACGTTGTAAAATTTTTTAATTGATATATTTTTTTTTTTTAAAATTGCCTCTTTTGTTTTTTTATAATATATATTAAAATTTTTTTCATTAATGTACATATTTGTTTTTTGTTTATTTGCTAGATTTTGAATCGAAATGGGATAAAATTGGATTTGTAAAATGATAAATTTTTCATATGAAAAAGCTTTTAAATGGTTAAAATATTGTTTTTGAATAAATAAGTTTTTTTTTGAGAATTTTTTTTTTGAAATAAAGGTATTTATGAATTTGATATGAGTTAGATTGAAATTGAGAACAGTAGTTTTAGTAATTTCAATTACTGTTACTGTTTTTTGGAAACTGTAGAATGAATATTTTTTAATAAACATAAAAATCATGAATTTTTTTTTTATCCAGTAGATAAATTGAAAATTAATGATTTTTAATACCAAATTCAAATAAATTGATTTTATTGATAAAAAAGAGGTTGAAGTAATTTTTTCAGTCTTCCCACTAATGTTTTGTTTGGGAATTAATGTAAAAATTTCAAACATAAAAACTTAATATGGTGTGAGTTATTTAATTCAAATGAAGATTAATATATAAAAAAATTTATATAAGCAGATTTTAAAAAAAGTATATTCTTAAAATAATTCAAATTTATAAGTTTCAACGTTATATTGAATTTATTAATAATACGATCAGTTGATCCAGTTATCAAAAAAAGGTTTTTTTTTTGTTTTATATTTATATAATTAAAAATAGGTATCATTTCCGGAGATTTATTAGAATTCTTGATACCTTTATTAAATAATTTTCTAATACTTCTAAGGACTTTTACTTTTCGTAAAAATCCTTTTGCTTTTGCTTTTTCCTTAATTTTAGCGTATTTTTCAGCAAAAATATCCCAAGTTCTAGGGATTAAATTCTTTTGTGAAAACCCCAACGAAAATCTAATAAAAAATTCTATGTCTTTAAATTTTAATATCTTTTCTATATATATTTTTATTTTAATATTTCGTAGAAGTCTGCCTCTTTTTAAACATAAATCTCTTAAATCAATTCTGTTAATATTTATTGATTTTTTAAAAATTTGATCAAATCGATAAAATTTTTCGCTTTCGATACCACTATTTTTCCATTTTTGTTGATAAATATCATAAAAATTTAAAAAATAAAAAATATTCCCAATATTTTTGTTTTTTTTTGTGGGTTTCTCAGTAGACATCTCCAAATTAATTCCAATTTTTTTTTCATATTTTGAATGATCTGTCATTGAAACAACTTTTTTCATTTTAATAATAGGAAAAAAAATTAATAAATGAATATACAAGCTTAATAGTAATTTTTTAAAAAATTATTAAACTATTTGTAATTTTTTAAAATTTTTTTATACATTTTCAAAAAAAATGAAAATTTGTTTAAAAAGGGAATTAAAAAATGATTATTCTATAGATCAAGCTATTCTAGATCAAGCTAATAAAATTATTATTTTAGAATTTAAACTAATTTTTTATACTCTTGAAAATGAAATCCGACAAACCTATTTCTATAATACAAAACACTCTAAAAAAGTTATACAATATTACGAGATTCATCTAAGCAAAGTAAAAGAATTCGATTTTGTGTATGAAATCAAAATCTCTTCCTTATTAGTTTTTTTTTTTAAAAATAGGAAGATTTTCGTTGATTCTAATTTTGGAGACAATAATACAATTATCAAGGATTTTTTAAATTCAAAAAAATTTAAACAACTTAGCCAATTAGCGATTATAAATTGCTGGAAGGGTAAGAATTATTTTAAATTGAAATAATGAAAAATTATATTTCTAATTATTTTCTATAATTGAATAGAAAAATATATAATTATGCTTCAATTAATTAAAAATAGAGGCAGAAGACAACATTTTTTGTTGGTAGGTAACCTATTTTTTAAAAAAAAAATTGATAAATTAATTTTAATGAAATTTTTAGTTGTACAATTTAAAGAACATTTTAAAAAAGAGGTTTTAAAAAAGCTTTCTGAATTGAGAAAAGAGTTGATTTTTACAGAATTTAAATATACAGCCTTTCATTATTATAATTTCAAACAAGCATCTTTAATATTCATTTTAGATTTTTTAAAGATTTTTTTATATTTGTCTTATATCATCAAAGCTATTTTAAAATTTTCATTTTATAAAGATTTAAATATTATAAAAAACAAAAGCTTAATAGGTTTACAGTTAAACTCTACACGTACAATAAATACTGCCTTAGTTTCCAAGAGTATTTCCCCTTTACTATCTAATCAATTGCATTTATTTATAATTAAAAAAGGATTTTCAGAAAAAATACTTAAATATGTAAAATATAATAAACATGTTATCTTTAATTTTCACAAAAGAATTGAAAGTGATGTAGTACTATATAAAAATTTCAATTATTTTCATTATAATTTTAGTGCAAAATTCTATGACCAGTCTTTATTTTTGGGGAAATATTCCAAAAAAATAAACTACTTTTCTGACATCCAAAGAATACAACAGAAATATTATGACTGTAAATTTCACTTAGTCTTATCAAAGAATTGGACTTTTTATCATGAAATTTTTTCTGATATTATATTATGTCGTTTAAAAAGCCTAATTGAGAAAAAATTCATAAAGTTAATGGTAAAATTTTCGAATTTTCTAAAAAAAAGCTATTTACAGATTAATGGTATTCTTTATATTAAGTTAGAAATATTAGGGAAAGGTGGGAGTGGAAAGGTTTATAAGATTTTAAGGCAAGACAAAAAAATTTTTGCCCTTAAAAAAAACAAAATTGGCGAATTTGGTTTCTATACCCTTAATAACTTTGTCAATGAGATTGCAATTTTAAAACTTTTACTTGGAAAATCAACTATTATACAAATAATTGACGCTGAAATTAATTTTAAAAAAAAATTAATGAATATAATTTTAGAATTTGGAGATTATGATTTAGAGTATCTTCTCAAAAAAAATAATAGTTCTTTAAATTTTCATATTATTAAAGATTATTGGAAACAAATCCTAAAATCCGTAAAAGAACTTCATGAAGAACGAATTGTTCATGGAGATTTAAAACCTAGTAATTTTTTGTTTATTAAAAAGTCTTTAAAACTAATTGATTTTGGAATATCTAAGCCAATTGATAATAACACCACAAATATAACTCGAGATGTACATATTGGGACTCTCAACTATATGTCTCCAGAAGCGATTCTAGAAATTCCTGGAATTCTTGAGAAAATTCCAAAATTTAAAACTAGCAGAGCGTCTGATATATGGTCTCTTGGTTGTATATTATTTCAACTCAGTCAGGGTTTCCCACCCTTTAAAGATTTTTCAATGATTCAAAAAATTCATTCTATTGTTAATAACACTTTGAAGATAAAATATTTACCTGATTCAAAATTTAGTTTAATAGATATCATTGAAAATTGTTTGAGACGGCATCCCGATTCTCGTCCTACTATCCCTGAACTTCTTGAACATTCAAGCGTTAATTTAGATTTTAAATTGTGAGGATTGATTCAATGTATATTTGCCCTTGATGAGAATTGAACTCATAATCTTTCGTTTACGAAACGAATGCTTTACCACTAAGCTACAAGGACAATTTCTTGAAACTTTAAGGAGTATAATAATATTAAAATGATACAATAAATAAAAACTGATATCATGAAACGTTGGATTTAAGTAAATTTTTTATATAACTTCTCCCTAAAATCAGTTGTGTAAAGCATCTTTCTTATTTTTTTTTTAATTTTTAAAATTCTCTTTTAATATTTCAAGAGAACAGGAATTATTAACTGAATTCCATGTATTTCGATTAAAGATTAAACAATCTTTTAAAATAATACACAAATCAATACAATTACCCGAACCCATATCATTATAAATTCCAGCCAAAATCGATTCTTTACTCAAAATAAGAGCTGAATTTAAATCGAGGGAATTCTTGAAACTGTTTTCTAGAACAGACATTGCTGATAAAGATCCGCTACCCATGGATATAAAAGGTAAACTGTAAGTTGAACCATGTGGATGTACTGAAAATAATTGAGGTCCCATTATATCATAACCTCCTATTATTAATGAAGCAGAAATATTTCCTTTATATTCATATAGAAAATTTTTACAGATTGTTAAGGCAGTTAATATTCTAGACTCTCTTCCCGATGACAGTCTTTGTAGTTCTAATTGATAAAAAAGAATCTTTTTGATATTTTCAGCATCAGCTGATGTACCAGCTCCCATACAGCATATATTTGGCGCAAGATAATGAATTTTTTGGCAATTATTATCACACGACACTTTTACGTTTGTAGCTCTAGTATCGGAGGCAAAAATTAAACCTTTATTAAAAATCAGACCTGTTATAGTTGTACCAGTCTTTTTAACTAACAAATTTGTTGAATATCTATTATTAAATCTAGATTGTACCTAAAAGTGTTTCTTGAAAAAAATAACTTACTTGTAATTTATAATTTCGCTTTTTCTAAAATTTCCGAATCCAAACAATATTTGGATATAGTAATCATTGTCAAAATAAGTTATTCCCATGATATACTTAAGGCACCCTCGTTTTATATTAATTTATGTCTGAACGAAAGTGTATTTCTAAACATGAACAGATCATAGAACAGTATCAAAAAATTAGTAATTCAAATAATAAATCAAAAAAAAAAATTCGTTTTATGATTCCAATTGATATAAAATGTTTAAAATGTTTTATAAAATTTAAAAGAGGTAAGAAAGTAAACGCTATAAAAGAAAAAATACTAAATAAAAGTTATTTTGGAATAAATTATATCCGATTTTATTTTCAATGTTTTCAATGTTTATCTGGTTTTAGCATAACCACAGATTTACATGAATTAAAATATAAACCTGAAATTAATTGTATGATCATTTAAAAGCTTCCCCGTTCACATTTTTTTCCTCATCAAATGATTTTTTATATTTTAAAAAACAATTTCCTGTGAGATTTTGTATTAATTTTAAAGAAAATTTAACATTATAGATGTAATATGAAAGGTTTAATCAAGAAAAATTGAATTTTCGCTGAATCTCAATCATTAGATTACAGGATATAGTAGTTTTAATCCTAAAATTTTCCTTGGAGAAACATGCTATTTCTAAATAATTAAAATTAAAATTTTTTTTTATTTGTTGATATAAACTGTAAATTTTTTTTATACTTTTTCGACAAGTTAGTTGATTGTCTAGGAATTTGTCGATGGTTATTTTAAATATCTCGGATTTTTCTCCAAGGGAACCAGAAAAACATTTGAAATAATGGCCTGCCTGAGTGATAATATAAAGTTCTGGAACATTCAAGTTTACACTGCCTAAAAATAGTGAACAACACAGAGGTCTTATGTACCAATATCTTGTTTGAAGATGGATTAAAGATGCAATTCGGGATGCCAATAATTTTCCAGTTAAAAAGTTAGAAAAATTTTCTTTAAAACTTATTGAATCAGTTTTTGCACGTTCAATTATTCTTTGAAAATCCTGAAATAATCCTGTCCCAACCAAAATATTAATTTTATTCAAAAAAACCATCATACGACACTCCACAAAGCCTTTTCTGAAAGCTTCAATTGATTTCTCTGCAAAAAGTACTAAACCATCTGTACACGTAATTGCTGTGATTGTTTGGCTACTATGCACTCTCCGTTGAACATATTCTAATTGAAGGAGTCTTCCTTCTGGAGAATATGATGTTACAGTAAGATCATACTAAAAATTATATACAATAAAACCATTGTATTAAAATATTTAAAAAATATTACTTACCCCAGATTGCAATGTACTCATTAAATAAATTATTTTATAAGTGCAAAAATAATACATTAGTGAACTGTATATATTTATTTAGAAAAATTTAATGCGTCCTCAGAGAGACTCGAACTCTCGACCTTATGATTAACAGTCATATGCTTTAGTTATTACTAACCAATTGAGCTATAAGGACACATATATCTGATATTTTATTTTTATTATAAAAAATTGATTAACAAATTTTTCATTTGTGGTGTATGATATAAGTCCATTTGTTCCACATGCGCTGTTAAATTCAAAAAACTTTCCGATTTTTTTAAGAAGAACGTCAAAATTGCATAAACCAATTGCTTTAATCGTAATGTTTTTTGGTATTCGAACTAAAATCTGATTGAATGGCCAGTAAAATTTATGAATTTTAGAAAATGAATTTAATTTTAATTTTTTTGTAATTTTAAATCTAATCGAAGAAGATGCTTGAGTTTCAAATTTCCCGATTATTAATTGTCCTATAAAAAAACGTTTTTTTTTAAAAAATTGTTTAGACAAAATTCCAATTTTATTTTCTTCTAAAAAAATTATTAAATAAGTAGCTTTTACTCCAATGACAAACCCTACAGTTTGACTTTTAATTGAAACAGTCATTTTGATTCCAGATAGGTTATTATATAGATCTTATTTTAAATTAATTTATAATTTAATTAATATAAAAAAAACGGAATTGATTTTTCTAGCGCCAATTATTTAAACAAAGTTAGTTAGATATTTTTTACCGGATATTTTATTATAAAGAAACAAAAAATAATTTTATTAAAAATTTACTTTCCCTTCTAAGATTGTAACTAAATCTGGAAGTGGCTTTTTTGGACCCATTACTCCAGTAGGATCCCAAGGTAACATAATTGACACTTTAATACCGATCATCCCTTGTGGCAGAAGACAATGTTTTGTTGAAGATTTAACATATTCATCAACAGGCTGTCCTGAGTGGATCATATAGCCGTCCATAAACTTCATACTTTTTGCCCTTTGAGCTCTAAGTTTACCCGAAACTGTTACAGTACAACCTTTTGCCCCGGATTCCATAACAGATCTAACTATAGCATAACAAGCTTTTCTAACAGTTAAGCCTTTTAATAATTTAAATCTCAACAGTTCAGCTTGAATATTTGGACAAAGACCTCTGTTTAAAACTTTTTCGACATATAATGCAATTTTACTGTTGTTGAAATTAAAACGATCTTTTATTAAAGTAGATAATTCTCTTATTCGACGACCTTTATATCCTATTACAGAAGGAGCTTTTGTAGTCTTAATGATAATTTCTGTTCGTAGAGGACTTTTCTCAACATCAACTCCCGAATAACCACTCTCGGATAATTCTTTAGAAAGAAATTCATTAATTTCAGAAAAAAAAACACCGTCCGATATGAATTTTTTTTTTACAGATAGTGATGACAACATAATATTAAGTTATATTTTATTATTTAATTTAAAACATTTTTTTATTGTAGTATTAGTTTAAATAATTTTAAAAATATTATAACAAAAAAATGTTTTTATAGCTTAAGCCCAGATATTTATTCACCATTGGATGTGAATTTAAAGAAAAAACTCCATAATTTCCAACTAATTGTTTAAATTCATTAATGAAGGTATGTATGGTTAATGTATAAATTTTTCCACATACACCAGCAAGTATACAAAACTGATTAGAATCCCATTCTAGCGAAAATACTGGACCAGTCAATTTGAAAAATTTTAAACAAGTTTTTAAATTTATATTCCATATTCTTACTGAATAATCTAATGATCCACTTATTATAAGACATTTTTCAAAATTTTTATTTTTTTGATAATTGGGAGGTGAAAAGGCAATAACCAATACTTCTTTTTTATGACCACTGAAAACTGCAAAGTAATGAAGTTCTTTTTTTGATTTCCACAGTTTAATCAGCAAATCATCACCACATGAGCCTAGAATTTCATTTTCACATGAATATTTTATATCATTAATTTGAGAATTATGTGCTCGAATAGTGTTTATTTTTTTTTTTGTCAAATCAAATCTAGAAAGAATTTTGTTTTTTGAGAAAACAAATAAATAATGATTCTCCTTCCATTCTAAAGAAACTATCAAATATCTAGTTGGTAAAACAGTTAGAATAGATTGAGAATACCAGCTTGACCAAATTTTAAATTCTCCAGATAAATACAACAAAACCACGACTCTTGAGTTTTCAGCCCATCTTGATTCTATTAATGCGCGATTTATAAAAAAAGTATCAGTTAACTGAATTCCAGTTTCTGTCCAAATAATAAATAGACCGTTATAAAAAGTTGTCGAAATGAGTGTCCCAGAAACATTTAAATCTATTGATGTAATTTCATAAGAATTGCAAGTTTTTCTATTTCTATTTAGAATTAAATCTTTAGATTGAATTTTAACTGAATAAATATAACCTCTCCTTTCAGATAAAAAATTGATTGAATTTCGTGTCGAATAATATCCTCGAAGTTTTCTAGTATGCCAAGAACAAAAAAGGATGGGGTTTTGTTTTATAATTTGTGTTGAAATGTAAAATTTTTTGTCAATTGTCAGTAATTTAAATTTAAATGATTTAAAAAAGTGTTTACGTCTTTCCATTAAATTTTGTATTGAATTTTTATTATTTTTCTGTAATTTCAAAAACCAATCGTTTTCAAGATGAGAATATATTAAGCCTCGTTGAATTAGTGAAATCAACGAGCCTGATGGGAAAACTTTTTCATTTTCGAAGGATAAATTTATGTTTGCTTCTCTAGAAAATAGATAAAAACTATGGCTATAGCCTATTTTTATTAAAAATTTAGCCCATAAATATTTAATTTTAATATTGAGATTTATATTTTTCTACTTACCACATTCTTTGAGATAAAGTAAAATAAGAAAATCGATCTCTGAACTATTTAAAAAAAATTCCATACTTATAATTTAAATTATTAAAATATTTAAATTCTAAATTTATTAAAAAACTTTTGATGTACTCGATAATAAATTTAGCCCTAACCATTGTAAAAACTAAACAATTTTAATTAAGATTATTATATCTTGTTTTTTTTTTATTAGTTCATTTTATTTAAATTTTTATCATATAATTATGGCTGTAGTTGTTTTATATTTATCATGTGTTTTTAATATTAAAGTTTAACTTTATAAAAATGTTCCCTAAAAAATTATTTTTTATTATAGTGGATTCAATTTAAATAGACTGCACTCAAACCCAAGTTTTTGAAAAAGTTTAAGAATAATGTTAGAATCTGATTCTAAAATAGATAAATTAGTTGTTATCATTTCACCTCTATTTTCGCCATTTATATTAATTACCAAATGAACTAAGTCATAATTATAATTTGAAAAATATGAATTAATTATCAAATTTAGTCTGAGTAAAAGATGTACTGAAAAACAATTCATTTTTTGTGCCGATACTGTAATTAAAATAATCTGATATCCATTTATTGGAGCCATCCATGATAATTTTAGCTTTCTAGACCCAAAAATTTGCTCATCATTTAAAGCAGAACCTAAAAAAAGATCTCCGGGGAAAAAATTATTTTTAATTTTTATCAAATCTCCATTTTTCATTTGTTTGTTAGTACTTAACTTATCAGTAGTTTTTTCGAACATTAATGTGGTTGCAATACCATTTAAATCTTCAAAGATTACTTTTAATACCTTTTTTTTAGAGAAGGTTGTATATTCCTGAATTTCTAGAATATAGGCTATGATTAGAAAGTCATGTATATCCCGATTATTTTTTATTATTTTGATTTTTTCAATTTTGGCTAAAGCTGATGATAATTTTTGAATAGAATCCCTATTTTTTACTATATATGGTAAATCATAATCATCAGGCTCAATGAGCCCAAATGATATACTATAAATCGCTCCTAATAACATAATAGGTTCGGTTTGATTCAATAAAAAAGAATTTATTCCCACTATACCAGTCAAATTGTTAGCTAAATATATTTGTTCAGAATTTATTTCAATTACCAGAGGTTTTGGTGGATTTATCAAGTTCTGATTTTCTTTTTTTAGAGAATTTAAATCTAACAATAATGGTTGATGGATATATTTAATTTTCTGTGTTCGGTTCATCCATTCTATTATTTTATCAAGACTCAGAAGGATCCGTTTCCTTTTTTTTTCTCCACCAATTTTATCTAAACAACCACAGACTATTAAAGTTTCTATTAATTTTTTCGATACCCACTGTTTTTTTATTAACCTATTTACAACTTCACTTAAATTATTGAATCCACCAAAAATCTTCCTATCAGTAATTATTATTGAAGCAGCAATTTCTCCTACACTTTTAATAGAACCTAAACCAAAGTTTACAAAGTTTTCGTTATTTTTAGAATAATCAGGAAAAAAAAATACATCACAATCATTAATCTCAGGTTTGCGGACAAAAATACCAACTGAAGCTGCCTGATGCATATATTTTTCAATTTTCTCAAAATCTGTTAAATTTACACTCATTAGGCTACTGAAAAATTCTACAGGCCAGTGAGATTTCAACCACGCAGTCTGGTAAGTTGTGAATGCATATGCAGTGGAATGAGATTTGTTAAAACAGTATTCAGCAAAACCCAACATTTGATTAAAAATTTGTCGTCCTGCAACTTTTTCTAAAGAATTATTTATACAACCCTCAATAAATATTTTTTCTTGAGTTCTCATTTCTGATATTTTCTTTTTCCCCATGGCTCTTCGAAGAATATCTGCTTGACTCATACTGTATCCCCCTAATTCTTGAGCAACTTTCATTATTTGTTCTTGGTATATCAATATTCCATAAGTTTCGACTAAAGTTTGTTTCAGCTCTGGATAATCGAATTTATATAGTAACACTTTCCTTTTCCTTTTTATAAAACGTGGAATCAAACCTGTGTCTAATGGTCCTGGTCGATAAAGAGCGAGGATAGAGCTTATATCCTGTATTGAACTAGGTCTCATTTCAGAAACAATATCTCTCATTCCTTTTGATGCGTCTAATTGAAATATACCATCAAGATCTTTTCTTGTAAGTAAATTAAATGTGTTTATATCAAAATGAGGCTGTAAACAGCTTGAATCCAATGTTAATATTTGATTGTTGAATCGGTAATTCACGAAATTTATAACACTTTCCACCATTGAAAGATTTTTTAACCCCAAAAAATCAATTTTTAAAAGCCCGAGATATTCGACATCTTCCATGGGATACTGAGTCATAACTTCTCCTCTTGTTCCTCGTGTAAGAGGTACAACTTCATCTAATTTTCTTGAAGAGATAACAATACCAGCTGCATGAACAGCCGTAGTTTTATTCATTCCTTCAAAATTTATTGCTTTATCAATTATATTTTTCAAATCCTCATTTTTTAAATAAATCTTTCTAAAATCTTGAACCGGTGACTCTTTAGAGATCATAGATTCAAGGTTCAGTGGCTTTCCTCGACTTATAGGTATTAGATCTGACATTTTCTCAATTAATGGATTTTCTCTTCGAGCTGATCTTCCCATATCTTTTAAAATTGATTTTGATGTTAGTCGATTAAAAGTTATAATTTGAGCAACCTTTTCTTGCCCGTATCTCATAGATACATATTCTATTATCATATCTCTTCCATCAATACTAAAGTCAGTATCAATATCAGGCATACTTTTTCTAGCAGGATTAAGAAACCTCTCGAATAAGAGGCCATTCTCGATAGGGTCAATACTTGTAATGCCAAGAGAATATGCAACTAGTGATCCTGCTACCGAACCTCTTCCTGATCCTATTGGGACATTATTGTTTCTAGCAAAATATATAAAATCCCAAACGACAAGAAAATATGTTGAAAACCCCATTGATTTTATTGATTGAAGTTCGTATGCCAATCTTTCATAGTATTTCTTATATTTTATTTTTATTATTGGCATTTTTGGGTTACTATTAATTTGTGGAATATCAATATTATTTTCGAATTTTTCTAAAAGTATCTTAGTAAGGCCTTGAAATCCTAAAAATCCTAGAAATTCATCAAGAGTAAAATTTTTATATTGTTGAGGCATTTGAAATTTAGGAATAGTAATTTCTGCCCAGATTGAATAATTTTTAGCTTTTTGTGAAACATTGATCGTGCTTTTTAGTGCAGAATGAATTTTATTACTTGTAACATGATCACGATACATATTCTTCATTTCAATTGATGATTTTAGAAATTCGGTACCACTGTATCGCATTCTACCAGGTTCATCAAAAGGTTTACCTGTTTGGATACAAAGTAAGGTATCATGAGCTTCAACATCTCTATCCATTGTAAAATGACTATCATTTGTACTAATTAATTTAATCCTAGATTCTTCTGATATTTTTAAAATGTTCATGTTTACGGCACGATCTTCCCTGTGTCCATGATCTTGTAATTCAAGGAAAAAAAAGGCTTCGAAGTTATTTTTATACCAATTAGCAACTTTTTTGGCATAGGTTAAATTTTTATCTAGTAAGTTTTGACAAATTTCTCCTCCCAAGCAAGCACTTGTAATGACAATATCTTTTTTGTATTTGAACAATAGTCCCTTACTTATACACGGTCTACCAAATGCACCACTTCCTTGCCAACCATTTAGATGACTTAATGTTGTTAATTTAACAAGATTTTTATAACCATGTTCACTCAAAGCAAGCACAATCTGATGATATTTTGATAATTGACTTCTTTTATAGTTACGTGATATATTTCCATTAATAACATACATTTCATTTCCAGCAATAGGCTTGATACCAATTTTTTCACACTCTTTGAACAGATCAACTATTGCGTGCATGACACCGTGGTCAGTAATGGAAATAGAGTTTATTCCTAATTTTTTTGTAAATGAAACCATTTCTGATATTCTTGACGCACCGTCAAGCAAAGATAAATCTGAGTGGTTGTGTAAAGAAGAATATCTCTCCTTTTTAACAGGTACAGATGTACCATTTTGAGTCAAACTTTTTATACTTTTTTCTTTTCGAATGAACATTTTGTCTGAAAATGAATGGTGTTTAACAAAATTTTTTTTCATTTTTAGATCAAGAGTTAAATATTTTTTATTAGAATTAACGACTAGTAGCTTTCGCTTAAATTTTTTGGTTTGTAAATTCACAGGAAAAGTTATTATTGAATTAAAAATATACATACCTCCGATTTCTTTGTGATAAAATAACGTAATTAAATGTTTAATTCAAAACATAACTATTGGTGTTCCTTGTTATTTGACATCAAATTTATGAAATCCAGATATGATTTAAAGACTAAGGATATATTGACAATCACTAGTTTTTTTAAACAAAAACAAATGTCATTTACAAGATACATAAAACCTTTGGATAAAATTTTTATGATCAACACAATGTTTAAGTGGACATTACCTGGTTCCTGTGTTTTTATATCTGGAACATGGGATTCCTGGAATAAAAGAATCCCATTGAAAAAGTCTGGAAATGAGTTTACAGTAATTTTACCGCTTATCCAAGGTTTTTTTAGATATAGGTTCGCAATTGACGATAGTCACAGGTATAATCCCGAACTAGGTTCAAAAATAGATTTTTGTAAAACTTTAACCAACTTTAAAATAATTAAAAGACTCGATAAGGAAATAATATCAAGTGATTCGTTGTTGGGAGGTGAGACTGAAACATATTTTTACCTTCAAAACCCCTCAGATTATGATGTAAATGGGAGGGTTGGGTATCTACAAACTGTTCCAATTCAACTATTAATTTCAATTTTTTCTAAATCTGGATTTAAGAAAAAAAAGTTCATCTCTGAGAAAATATCTCCTGGAATGTGCTATTCAAAAATGATTTCCTTTAATCACTTGATATTTTACAAAAGTTTTTTAACTAAATTCAAATTTTTGAAATTAATCTTTTTCACTAGATTTAGATTCAGATCAAAGTTGTGCACTTTCTTTTATGTTGAAATTAATGACAAAACTCTTAAAAATAATTCTCATCCGATCAAAAACTTATTTAAAACCTAATCTATATTATTGATAAAATATATCAAAAATTTTTAAATAGAAAAACGTTTGTTTTTCCAATCATTTTTATTAAAAAAAAAGATTTGTATAAAAATGATTTCATTAATAATATTTTTTTTATTTTATTAATTAATTTTAGAATTATATTAAATAAAATAAGGTCATAACTTGAATTAATTATTTTGTTTAAATAAAAACTTTTTTGCTCGAATAAAAATTTGGAATTTATATTTAATCTTAAATCATTTTTCCAGCGAACCCGTTGAATGGAAAATTTTTCAAAATTTTTTTCATATTTTTCTAGTAAAATTCCAATTAATCTACTTACTTTAGATTCATCTTGTAACTTGAAAAGTTTAAGAATACTAATAGAATTTTTAAACTTTTTGAATTTAACATAAAATAAATACATTCTGAAATCGATATTGTTGAAAATAAACAGCTTCTTTTTTATGATTGTAAGATTAAATAAACTTTTTAAAATTTTAGTTAATGAAAATGTAAAGAATTTTTTTTTCCAAATTAAAGTATAAAATAGATTTTTAACCCAACCTTCAATATAAATTGATTTTGTACATGAAATACTAACCATATCTTAAAATGGTTGGAGGTCAATATATAATAAGTTAAAATATAAATTAATTTATTTATATTAACATTTTGTTTTTTTAATTGAAATTCTAATGTTAAATGGAATTAATTCAGAAAGGTGTGTAGCAAATCCGATTTTTATGGAAGAAGTATATCTCTATTTAAAAGAAAGAATAGAAAAGTTATCAAATAATAATGATGAAAAATTTTATAGTAGCCCGACTAAAAAAGTTATGGATTATTGTGTTAAATTCTGTTATTTGAAAAAGGAAAAGGTAAAAATTATTCGAAACTATATCAACGAAACTAAGGACAATTCGATATTGAACGATGAAGAAATAGTTCAGGCTGAAATAATTCTATGCAAAATAATAGATCTTAACGTAAATTCATTCAAAACCATTGTAATACTATTGCCTGGGTACAAAAGATATTTTAAACTACACCAGTTTCGACAGCACTATAATAAACTGTATTCTATTATGAACGGATAATAGCAAAAATTTTAATCTTTTGAAAATAATAGTTGAGTATATGAAGATTTTATTGAATTTTTTTTTAATTTCATTCTCTATTATAAAAAAAAAATTAAATTATAATTTTTAAAAAATTTATTGCTTTCATAGATATGCAATTGAATAAAAAAAAGATTTTCTTTTTAATTAAAAAAATAGAAATTGTTAAATCAAAATAAAATAGTATTGAAAATTTTTGGTTTTTGAAATTTTTTATAAAAATGGATTCTGTAGTATAATGTAAATATTTTTTAAATAAAAATTTATGTTGAATAAAATTAATGGAAAAAATCTTTGATTTTAAAATTTGATATAACTCTTTTTGGATAAAAAACTCATTGAATTTTAATGATTTTGAATTCTCTTTGTAAGTCAAAGTTTTTCTTTTATATTGATTCTGATTAAAAAAAACTTGTTTAGGAAAAATTGGAAATCTTACTGTAATTTTTCTTCTAGAAACCTTTAATAACTGCTTAAAGTAAACTCCATTTGTAAAAAACAAATTAAAATCATTCGAGGTATTTTTCCATTGATTTTGTCCTAATAAATACATTAATCATATTTAATAAAAAATTAAATGCTAAATATATATATAAGTACTTTTAAAATAGTTTGACTATGAAATCAGAACAAAAAGTTTCAACCCTGTCAGAAGTTTATTCACGAATTATTGAAAGAACCGTAAACGCTCTAAAAAATTATTTGAAATTAACGAAAAAAAAGCATTTTAAATATGATATTGTACAAGAATTAAAAAATCGATGGAAATTAAGAGTAGATCATACAATAGGTTCTATGAATGGATCTTGGGCTAAATTTCAAGATTCATGCATTCAAAAGAATGTAAAATATGATTCAGACGGAGATAAAAAGACTATTTCCTATGATTTTTGTTTCCCTTCAATATGTTCCTTGAGCTGGGATCTTTATAAAAATTCTGACTCAAAGGAAAGTATTGCTTCGAATTTTAAACTCTGGGTCTGGAACTGTATGATATCAGGAAGTGTTAATGAAGGAAACTTACCTATTCCGGCATTTTTATGGCACAGAAAAAAGGTTTCATTGTTAAAATCAATTACATCG
>Ga0209390_10002521_pt1 | contig 31886 bp, 36 predicted proteins | sample BON01_FD_187212 | JGI IMG/M metagenome (GOLD analysis project Ga0209390, IMG submission 187212) | Freshwater microbial communities from Lake Bonney liftoff mats and glacier meltwater in Antarctica - BON-01 (SPAdes) (version 2) | ecosystem: Environmental > Aquatic > Freshwater > Ice > Glacier...
ACTTTTTGAAGAGAAGTAAAGGTAGTAACATTTTCCGTAGCGGATTAGGGGCTAGCCCCTAATCCGCTATTTTTATTACACCCTATACCTCTTAATCTAGGGGTTGCATTTACGACTTGAATTTAAGAATTACCTCATTGCGGGTGTACGTATTTCTATCGCTGCTTAACAGTATATCAAAATCGTATGGGCGTAAGTCCGCTAAGGTGTTGACGGATGCGAGTGTAAGAAAAAAAATAGAAAAATATTTCATACTATAGTCAAATATACAATTCCTATTATTCAGTCATTCTACTCTTCAAATATTCATATTCCCGTAAGCCTTATCGTCGTATCAAAAAAACCAATACCGTTAACAAACTTTATCCACTCTAAGCCGTTATATTTGCATTAGATTAAGTCTAAATAAAGATAAGACGACAAAATGAATTTTCCAATATACTTAGATAACAACAGTACTACGCCAATGGATCCTCGAGTACTCGAGGCAATGCTTCCTTTTTTCAATGAAAAATTTGGTAACGCAGCAAGTAGAAATCACAGTTTTGGCTGGTCAGCTGAAGAAGCTGTAGACTATGCTAGAGAGCAGGTGGCTCGTTTGATAGGTTCCACTAGTAAAGAAATAATTTTCACATCTGGAGCTACTGAAGCTAATAACCTAGCTATCAAAGGCGTCTACGAGATGTATGTTTCCCGAGGGAACCATATGATAACCGTAACTACGGAGCATAAAGCAACATTAGACGCGTGTAAGAAAGTAGAAAAAATGGGAGGCGAGGTTACGTATCTTTCTCCCAATGAGGATGGGCTAATCAACCTTGCAGATTTAGAAGCTGCTATTACAGACAAAACGGTATTGATTACCATAATGTATGGTAATAATGAGATAGGCGTGGTGCAAGATATAAAAGGCATCTCTGCTATAGCTAAGAAGAATGGAATACTATTTCATACGGATGCTACGCAAGCAGTAGGTAAAATACCTGTAGATGTAAATGAAGATGGGATAGACCTACTTAGTTTTACAGCTCATAAGATGTACGGACCTAAAGGGGTAGGTGCATTATACGTAAGACGTAAAAATCCAAGAGTAAAAGTTACAAGCCAGATGGATGGTGGGGGACACGAGAGAGGTATGAGAAGTGGTACACTAAACGTGCCAGGCATCGTAGGTTTCGGTAAAGCGTGTGAGATATGTCAAAGTGAAATGGCAGATGAAGCTACTCGGTTAAGTGGTTTGAGAGATCGACTTGAAAAAGAATTACTCACTATAGAAGAAGCATATGTAAATGGTAATGCAGAACACAGACTTCCGCACGTTGCCAATATTTCTTTTAAATTTGTAGAAGGAGAAGGACTAATGATGGGTACTAAAGATATCGCGGTAAGTAGCGGTAGTGCTTGTACGAGTGCATCACTTGAGCCTAGTTATGTTTTGAAGAGCCTTGGTTTAGATGATGAGCTTGCTCATTCATCTTTGCGTTTTGGTTTAGGTAGGTTTACTACTGAAGAGGAAATAGATTTTGCTATAGACCACGTGAAGACAGCAGTACATAAACTAAGAGAAATGAGTCCATTATGGGAAATGTTTAAAGACGGTATAGACCTTAAGGCCATAGAGTGGGCAGAGCATTAAAAAAAAGAATAAAGGAAGGTTTAAGGTTTAATACATGTTGTATTTAAAACACCTAGAAACCATAATAATTAATAAAATTAAAAATTGTAGATATGGCATATTCAGAAAAAGTAATCGATCACTACCAAAACCCAAGAAATATTGGTACGCTAGACAAAGAAAGTAAAGCGGTAGGTACAGGCCTAGTAGGAGCACCTGAGTGTGGAGACGTAATGCGTCTGCAGATAGAGGTAGATGATGCTACAGGCATAATAAAAGATGCTAAGTTTAAGACTTTTGGTTGCGGGTCAGCTATCGCTTCTTCTTCGCTAGCTACAGAGTGGCTAAAGGGAAAAAGTGTAGATGATGCTATGAAAATAGATAACATGGAGATAGTAGAAGAATTAGCTTTGCCACCAGTGAAAATACACTGCTCGGTATTAGCAGAAGATGCTATCAAAATGGCTATCAATGACTACCGTATGAAGCAAGGTTTAGAGCCTATAGTAGACAATAAAAAGCACTACTAGTGCAGTTTAAAGTTGTAAATTCTAAGTTTTAAGTAAATGTATTTGAAACTATTAATTAAAAATTTAAAACTAAAAAAATGATAACAGTGTCAGAAAAAGCGGCTAGTCAAGTAAATACACTTATGTCGACTGAGGGTCTAGATAAGGACTACTTTATTCGAGTGTCCGTAGTAGGCGGAGGGTGCTCTGGTCTTAGCTATAAGATGGATTTCGATAATGAAAGCCAAGAAAACGATCAGGTTTTTGAAAGTCAAGGATATAAGGTAGTTTGTGATATGAAAAGCTTCTTGTACCTATGTGGTACGGAGCTTGATTTTTCAGATGGATTAAACGGAAAAGGTTTTCAGTTTAATAATCCAAATGCTAGCAGATCTTGTGGGTGCGGAGAGAGTTTCTCTGTATAATATATACTTGAACTAAAAATATACAAAGGAGCATTGAGAAGTGCTCCTTTTTTTTTGGCAAAGACTTGCCTCGTATTCGCAATGGATAAAATCTTTTGGTTTCTAAAACTGGTTTATCATTTACTACGAAATTAGAATGTAAGTAATGCGGCAGTAAAATGTCTTTGGAACGAACTGCATACTTCTTTTCTCTTTGGTATGGAATGCTTGCTTTTTTAAATACAGATCATTTCAAGAAAACGGGGTTCAAGGTTATTAAGTACTTCCATACAAATTCTAATAATTTTATAAGTTTCTTCTTTATAAACTAGTTCAGCTATTGAAGATAAATCTAGTATTGAAATATATTTAAGGTTTCATCCAATTTCAATTCGCGAATTCGCGGCATTTCCTTAACTTTGAACACGTGCAACGCAACTCTAAGATAATTTCCCGATTAACAGCACTCTGGGCCCTAAGTGAAGCAGGTCTAGGTGGTGTTTTACATGCACTGCAGTCGCCATTTACTGGATTATTTGTGGGTGGGTTTGCAATTGTTCTGATAAGTCTTATTGCCTATTTCGCAGAAGATAAATGGGATACCATCTTTAGATCATTACTCGTAGTTCTGATTATAAAATTAGCGGTAAGTCCGCATTCGCCACCTACCTCATACCTAGCGGTAAGTTTTCAGGCACTTATGGCTGCACTTATTTACAGTAAGCTTAGTCTTACTCAATGGAGTGCTATGCTTTTGGGCGTGGTTACTTTAGTAGAATCAGCTATTCAAAAATTATTGGTACTCACACTTATTTATGGTAATAGCCTTTGGGAAGCAATAGATTCCTTCAGTATTTATGTGATTAAGAAAATGGGTTTCTTAGGAAATATATTTTCATCTACAGCCCTCATTTCTATCTATCTGTGGCTTTATGCTCTACTAGGCCTAGTTGTTGGGTATATTATTTATGATATAGTGCGTTACTTGGAGGTAAATCAAGGAAACGTTAAATACCAGATACAAGCTATAGAGTTTGATAATGAGGTGGGACTAGCCAAAAAGAAGCGTGGGAGATGGAGACAGTGGGTTATTTTCGGCATTTTCTTTGCACTCATAGCTGCGTATTATTTCTTTGTAAAACAGGGGGATACCGTATGGAAGAACTGGCTCTATATTTTCTTGCGAAGTGCAGGAATATTACTACTGTGGTACTATATAGTTGCTCCAATATTTAAAAAATATTTTGCTCGATTCTTAGAAGGTAAAAAGCATAAAGTGCAAGCAGAAGTGGACGAAACACTTACCTTATTGCCTTATCTCAGAAAAGTAACTAAGCTTGCTTGGAAGGAAAATGAGAATGAAAAAGGATTGAATAAACTACGCAATTTTATGGGGGATACTATACTCTATAGCATCCATTTACAACTAGAAGAATAATGATATACATCTTAGCAGGTGCTATACGTTCGGGAAAAACTACAGCCCTGCGAGAGTGGGTAGAAACGTGGGATAACGTGAAAGGAATACTCTGCCCGGATAATAAGGATGATATCCGTTATCTGCATAATATAGAGTCTAAGGAAGACTTTCCACTACAAGTGCCAGAGGTTGGTGAAAAAACCATCTCTGTTGGGCGTTTTCATTTCTTAGAGGACTCGTTTAATTTAGCCAATTATTTTCTCATCAAAACTTTCGATGAATATGATTTTGAGTTTTTAGTGCTAGACGAACTGGGAAAGCTAGAGCTCAATAATCAAGGGATACATCAGGCTACTAAGTATATTATAGATCAGTATGAGTCTAATGATGATAAGAACCTTCTACTTGTGGTACGCACGTCTCTGGTAAATGATATCATAGCTCACTATGGCATCAAAAGCTTTCAGATAGTAGCGAAAGAGATGTTGCCGTAGAATCGGGTCATCTTGAGCGTAGTCGAAGGGTGGAATCGATTTTCATTGTCTTACATTTCGACTACGCTCAATGTGACAATGAAAACTTTAGCTTAAATTTAATCTTTGTAAGTCTTCAGCTGTATTCACATTTACAAACTCGTGTTCATTAGTGATTGGTAAACGTTGATTGCCGTATTGGTTTAGGAATTTTTGGATAGAGCGACCTCCGTTATCAAAGTATTCTTCTAGGCACGGTAGCGTCTCGATCTCCCAGATGCTTAGCATTGGTTCCCACGTATTACTTTGCTCATTATAATAAGTCGTAGAAAGTAAATCGCAATTGCGGTGTTTTATAAGATTTTTAATGCTTTGCGTGGTAATCAGTGGCATATCTACAGCCAAGACTAATATTGATTTTTGTGTGAATCTAAGTGCCGAAATAATGCCCGAAAGTGGTCCTTCTCCTTCGTACTGATCCAAGATGGTGTTTTCTAAACTCAGGTTTTCTTGATTTTTATTGATGGAATAGTAGACTTCATCAACATAGCATTTTAGTTTTGAATGAGCTAGTTCCGTGAAAGTTTGCTCTTTGCCAGTCTGAGCTATTCTGCTTTCAGCAGAATTATTGTGTTCTTTGTCAATCTGAGTGATTCTGCCTACAGTAGAATTGTACCGAAGACCGACAAGAAGTTGTGACTTATCAGTTCCCATTCGTGAGCTTTTGCCGCCCATTAGTACTACGCCGGTGAGACTCAATTATCCTATAGTTTTATATATGGCATGACCCATCCCGAAACCGAGTAAGCCACATACTAAAATGCTGACAACGATACTTTCCGTTGCATAACCAAATATTACACCTGCTAGCACACCGATAGAAATACCAATGATATAACTGTTTCTTTGTCTGTTAACTCGTAAACTATTTTTATTTTTCTTGCTCATAATGGGTGTTAAATTACTGAATTAATTGTGATTATCACCAATTTGCTCGTAGGCGTATGACTTTTATCAGCGAAGGAGTCTATAGGAACTAGCGGATTTGCCTCTGGGAAATAAGTGGCCACATTCCCTTCCGGAATAGGGTAGGGCACTATTAAAAACTTGAGTGCTTCTCGTTTTACTCCATTGAAATGAGAGTATAAGTTGACCACTTGTTTCTCTTTCCAGCCTCTTGCTTTGATGTCTTTTATATTCATCATTACGATGCGTCGCTCACTATAGATGCCACGGTAGCGGTCATCTAGTCCGTATATTGTGGTATTATACTGATCGTGGCTACGAATGGTCATCATAAGATATTCGCCTTCCTTTAGCTCGTTATGTGGGATTTCGTTGGTAGTGAAGTTTGCTTTGCCTGTTTCGGTATCCCATACTCGCTCTCGAGCTCCGTTGGGCAAGTAAAACCCTCCTGACTTACGCACTCGCTTATTATAGTTTTCAAAACCAGGAATAGTCTTTTCTATAGCATCGCGTATTTTATCATAATTGCCTGCCATTCCTATCCAGTTTACGCCAGAATCAGATAGTGTAGCTAAAGCCATTTCTGCGACTATGGCTACTTCGCTTTTTAGTTTTTTACTGGGCGGAGTTAGTATACCTTGAGAACTTTGGACCACACCCATACTGTTCTCGCAGCTTATAAACTGTTCGCCGCCCATCTGCATATCTTTATCCGTACGTCCGAGGCACGGGAGGATAAGAGCTTGCTTGCCAGTAACTAAATGTGAGCGGTTTAGCTTGGTGCTCACGTGTACGGTCAGGTTGGTGTTTTGCAAAGCTTTTGCAGTATAGTGTGTGTCTGGCGTTGCACTTAGGAAGTTGCCTCCCATAGCAAAAAAGACTTTGCCTTTTCCTGCTTTCATAGCTTCTATGGCAGATACTACGTGATATCCGTGTTTTCTTGGAGCACGGATGCCGTGCACTCTATCTAGTGCTGCTAAAAACGGTTCTTTAGGGGCTTCCCATATCCCCATAGTACGATCACCTTGTACATTGGAGTGTCCACGGACAGGGCAAGTGCCTGCACCAGGTTTCCCTATAGCTCCTCTCATCAGTAGTAGATTTACGACTTCTTGTATGTTTCCTACACCATTTTTATGTTGGGTAAGTCCCATCGCCCAACAGATGATTATCTTCTCATTGGTCGCCATCATTTGGGCTACTTCTGTGATGATAGATTCTGCTACTCCACTTTCAGAGATTGCATTTTGGAGATCTTCTTTTTTTAGGTCTGCTAAGAAAGTATAAAAACCATAGGTATGTTTTTGTATGAAATCCCAATCCAACACTTTTCCTGGATTCTCATCTTCCATCTTCACCAGTTTAAGCATTATAGCTTTTAGGAAAGCCACATCACCATTCACCTTTACAGGGGCAAATACATCAGTAAGTGATATTCCGCCTTTCAGCATTTTGATGGGAGACTGTGGATCGGTAAAGTTGATTAATCCTGCTTCTGGGAGCGGGTTTACAGTGATAATCTTACCTCCATTTTCTTTGCATTTTTCTAATGCTCCGAGCATTCTTGGGTGATTGGTTCCTGGGTTTTGCCCCATGATCATTATCACTTCTGCTTCATGCAGGTCTTTGAGTGTCACAGAGCCTTTTCCTATGCCCAAGGTGTGTGATAAGCCTATGCCGCTGCTCTCGTGACACATATTGGAGCAGTCGGGTAGATTATTTGTACCGTACGATCGTATAAATAGTTGGTATAGATATGCAGCCTCATTGCCTGTCCTACCGCTGGTATAGAAGATGGCTTCATCTGGAGAGTCTAGAGCATTGAGTTCTTTAGCTATAAGTTTAAATGCATCTTGCCATTCTATGGATTCATAGTGAGTAGCCCCTTCTCGCAGTACCATTGGTTCAGCGAGTCTACCGCTTTTGCCAATTTGAAAATCAGAGAACTGAGAGATTTCGGCTACTGAGTGCTTCTTGAAAAACGCAGCAGTTACCGATTTTTTGGTTGCTTCTTCTGCTATGGCTTTCATACCGTTTTCGCAGTATTCGCCTAGTGCAGATCGGTCGTCATCTGGATCTGGCCACGCACATCCTGGGCAGTCAAAACCTCCTTTTTGATTGATCTTAAGACTCAGCTTAAAAGCATCAATAGGATCCATATACTTGGCAGCTTGTTTTACAGATGAGATAATAGCAGGAAGACCTACTGCCTTTTCCTTAGGTTCTTTTAGTATAAGACCTGTGAAGTCAAAGTTTTCGATTTCTATTTTTTGGGTGGACATGTGGTTTTATGGTTTATTGAACTCCTGACGTAGGTCTTGGATGGTTACTATCGCTAACATATAATCATTGAATTCATACACAAGACGATAGTTATTTACTTTAAATGATCTGAAATCAGTAATGGACGTAGACTTGCCTAATTTCGGATTTTTAGCTACTTGATTACCCGCGTTTAAAACGGCCCGAGTGAGTTTTTTGCTAAAGACAGTTGACTTATTTCGAGTATTCCAATAAGATAGGATTTTTTCTAGGTTTTGCTCAGCCTCAGCAGTGAATACTACTGTCCTAGCCACAGATTAATCTTTTGTTCGATTTTTTCTGCAGTCTTAAAATTTCCTGTTTTGTACTGGTTGTGACCTCTTAGTACTTGCTCTTCTTCCTCTTTTGTAAACTGCACAATGTCGTTTTTATCAAATTCAATTAATAAATCTATTTCCTCTAGTAAGCCATCATCTTCTATGGTTTCTATTTTTTTTAATAGCTTGTTTCGTCTTTCTACTATCGTCATAGTTTCAAAGATAGTAAATAGAATGTGAACTACGCATACCTATTATAACTGCTCTCCTTCAAAAAGCCAATCAATGTTTGCCCATTCTCTCTGGCGAGGTCTACAGCCAGACTACTCGGAGCACCCACCGATACTATAGTACCTATGCCGGCCATGGTTGCTTTCTGTATCAATTCGAAACTTGCTCTACCGCTGAGTAGTAAGATGCTTTTCTGCAGCGGTAATTTTCGGCTACGGAATGCCTCGCCAATTAGTTTGTCTAGAGCATTGTGTCTGCCTACGTCTTCGTGCATTAGCAGTAATTCCCCTCTTTCACTGAATAGTGCAGCTGCGTGTATTCCGCCAGTAGCACTGAAAAGGGATTGCTGCTCGCCGAGTTTGGCTTTTAAGCTAAAGAGTACTTCGTCCGTCAGCTCAGCTTTGTTTTCTATTTTGTATTGAGTTTTGGTGGTGATGGCTTCTATGCTTGCCTTGCCACATACTCCACAGCTACTAGTGGTATAGAAGTTTCGTTCTACACCCTGTAGTTCTACTTTTACTCCTTCTTGCAGATAGATTTTTACGATATTTTCTCCTTGGTATTTTACAGCTTTTATTTGCTTGTAGCTTGTTAGCAGTCCTTCGGTAAATAGAAAGCCCAGAGCAAGGTCTTCGTCGTCTCCCGGTGTACGCATAGTTACGGAGATAGCGGTTGGTTTCTCATCTGTGAAATGCTGTATCTGAAGCTCTAGCGGAGCTTCTACGGCTACTACATCTTCTACTTCACGGGTTTTCCCGTTTTTGGATTTATTGATTTTTATTTGATGTAGTCCTTCGTTCATTAGTTTATTTTATTGGTCCACGGTTGCATTGGCTCGCGGTTGCATTAACCCACGGTTGCAACCGTGGGTTAATGAGGAGCATAGCGTTTTGCTTCTTCTAGCATTAGTTCGTATTCTTTATCGAAAGATATGGCCTTATGATGTTCTTTTTGCTTTGCGATATATCCTTTTATCTTACTTATTTCGAACCTTCCTACTGAGAAAACACCGTATCCTACTTGCCAAGAAAAGCGTTTAGGACTTAGTTCTTGTTCATTTATCTCCTTGGATGACATAGATTTTAGACTTCTGATAAGCTTAGATGGAACAGCCTCTCTTCCAAGTGATACTAATACGTGTACATGATTTTCCGTACCATTAGCAGCCATAAGAAAACATCCATGGTCTTGGCATATAGATTCGAATACCTTTTTGTACGTTTTTTCTATTTCTGGTGTAATATCATTTTGCCTTTTCTTGGTGGCAAATACATAGTGCAGATAGATACTAAAGTAGGAGTGTGACATTTTTTGTTTTCTTATTCTGACTTTTATTCGTGTAGATTTGGCTTTATAGGTTCGCCCCGGGTTTAGCTTTAGGTTCGCCCCGGGTTTAGCTCTATACGCTCGCCCCGGGTTGCAACCCGGGGTTAGCGTATAGATTGCTCTCATCTTCATGGTCTCTCGGCTTTAGACATTGCCAGTCTTTTTCTATTAGCACATACAGCTCGTTATCAGTATATTCGAAACCCACTCGCTCGTCTGTGTCCCAATTTTCTAGCCATACTTTAGGTATTTTAGTGGTTATTCTATTTCCCGTAAAGATGCACGAGAACTCTTCTGTATCTGAAGCTGTAATACCATAGATAAGTTCTCCTTTTGCGAATAGACATTTACTCCAAACTTCACCTTCGTTTACAAGGGAGTTTACCTCGCTCTGAGCTAGCCTAAATCGTACAGAATTGTCTTTTATTCTAATTTTCATTTTTTTAAATTATTGGGGTAGTACTATTCCTTTTTCGTCTAATTGTGCTTGACTTAGCTGAACATATTGTATACCCATTTTTATTCTTTCATCGGGCAAATTACGGCTGTTTTGAGGTTGTTTAGCGATGGTCGTAGCTACTTCTATTCCACTTAGCACTATCCCAAAAGTGGTATACTCTCCATCGAGATGAGGTGTGCCATTTATGTTATTTACTATATAAAATTGTGAGCCGCTTGATCTACGTTCAGGGTTTCCACTATTCCCAGTTCTAGCAGCTGCTAAAGCCCCGTAGGAATGTTTTAATCTAGAAGAATCAATCTCAGCAGCTATAGTATAGCCAGGTCCTCCTGTCCCGTCATTAGTGCGGTCGTCATCTTTAGAATTGGGGTCGCCACCTTGAATCATAAAATTCTTAATGCATCTATGAAATTCTGTACTATCATAAAATCCGGCCCTTACTAGGCTATCAAAGTTGGCTTTGTGTAGGGGTGTTTCATCATAGAGGTGAAGATATATGTTACCGAAATCTGTTGATAGTTCTAAGATTTCATATTCTTCAATAAATGGGCCTGTTCTATCATCTACATTCTCTTTGCAAGCTCCAAAGGAGAGTGCGAGTGTTAAGCTAAGTATTATTGTCTTTTTCATAATTTTAAAATCCAAAAAATCCTTTTTTACTACGTGAGCTAGAAATGCCAAGCACCCCGAGAATACCTCTGGTTATTTCTCTTACTACTGTTCTTCCGGCTGTACTATTTATTGCTTTTTCTAGCGTAGATTTCTCTCTTCTGCCGCTGGCTCTTCTAGTAGTTTGAGTATTAGTTTCTATCTCTTTTTCGTTAGCGGCTTTTTCTTCTGCTACATCTAGCTTTTTATTTAGCATTTCATAAGCACTCTCGCGATCCACCTCTGCATTATACTTCTTCCTTATTTTAGACGCATTCATTACGGCTTCTTTCTCTTCGTCAGAGATAACATCCATACGCGAGCTAGGTGCCGTAAGCAATGTGTGTGCAAGTGGAGTAGGGATGCCTTTCTCATTCAGTACGGTCACCATAGCTTCTCCTATTCCTAGTTTAGTTAGTAGCTCGTCTACATCATAGTAGTCTGTAAGTGGGTAGTTTTCCGCAGTTAGTTTTATTGATTTTCTATCTTTTGCAGTAAAGGCTCTAAGTGCGTGTTGCACTTTCATTCCCAGTTGTGATAGGACATCTTCTGGCACATCAGATGGGTTTTGAGTAACGAAGAATATACCGACTCCCTTACTACGGATTAATTTCACGATAGTTTTTATTTGGTCCTGTAGTGCTTTACTTGCTTCTTCAAAAATAAGGTGAGCCTCGTCTATAAAAATTACAAGTTCTGGTCTACCAGTATCTCCCTGTTCTGGGAATGTAGCGTATATCTCTGCAAGTAGGCACAGCATAAACGTAGAGAATAGCTTGGGCTTACTCTGTATATCGTCCAATCTCAGGATATTAATATATCCCATTCCTCTTTCATCTACTCGTGTCAGGTCATCTACATCAAAACTGGTTTCTCCGAAAAAGACATCTGCTCCTTGCTCTTCTATAGTAATAAGTGCACGCATGATAGAACCTATAGAGCTAGGGCTTACTCTTCCGTAGTGCTCTTCTATCTCATCTTTGCCGTCTTTTCCTATATATTGTAGTACTTTTCTAAAGTCTTTGATGTCTAGCAATGGAAGCCCCTTGTCATCACAATATTTGAATATTATGGAGACTATTCCGCTCTGCACATCGTTAAGTTCGAGTATTTTTGAAAGGAGAACAGGGCCAAATTCCGAAATAGTAGCACGCATCCTAGTGCCGTCTTGTTCTGAGATGGTCAGCATTTCGCAAGGGTATGCTTGTCCTTTCCAAGGACTACCTATTTTTTTGTGTCGTTCGTCTATTTTAGGATGGCCATCACTGGCTTGTGTAAGCCCAGACAGATCACCTTTTATATCCATTAGAAGTACAGGTACTCCTTTTTCAGAAAGACGCTCTGCTATGTTTTGCAACGTTTTAGTCTTGCCCGTACCTGTAGCTCCAGCTATTAATCCGTGTCTATTGAACGTTTTAAGTGGAGCTTTTATTTGAGCGTCGACTACAGACTCCCCATTCATCATGGCACCCCCTAGTAATATATAATCTCCTTTGAATGTATACCCTTCTGAAATTTCTTTTTGAAAATCTTCTTTGTCGCTCATTAAAATTAAATATTATCCAACGAAGATATTAAAAAATATCAAGCGGTGAGGGCCTTCAGTAGGTAGATATAGTTCACTTGGTACAAGATAGCACATGCTATCAAAAGATAAGCGAAAAGCTTGACGTACTTCCATTGGGCTATACCTTTAGCCGAAAGGTATATAAGCGAAATGAATGCAGGGTATATGAATACTACTTTCATAAAACTAAAATCTCTGTATTGGGCACTGTATTTTATAACAAATACAAGGAAAATAGTAGAGATAAGCATGTGAGCAATAAGCTGAAAATCTACTTTGGTTCGTTTTGCTAAAGTAAGAATAAGACCGGAGAGTACGCCTAGAAGTAGAACGATATGGAGTATAAAATTGACCCGAGCAAAGTTGTACATGTCATTATTATAACTAACCCACGTTTCAGGATATCTCTCGAATAGGTAATTGCTAAATTGGCCTAAGAACTGTGTCCACAGATCTTGCCTGTGTTCTGGATAGTTTTCTAAGCCGTTTTCATTGTAAGGTTCGGCTAGAAGGCTGCCTAGCGGGAAGCTGAAAAAGGCTTCCTTGTAGGTGTTTACTCCTTTCCTAAATTCCATATCACCTGGGGTGTCCCAAGTAGCTTTCTCATAAGGCGGGTCTACATTGGTGATAAAGGGATTGTCGTATTTCTTATACTTATCTAGGTAATTTCCTGCCCAAGCAATGGTTAGAACTGCAAAACTCCAGACTAAGAACTGGCTCATGATTTGTTTCCAAAACAATGTTCTAGTGAATAGAATGTAAAGGCCGATGAGAATAGGATATAGGCCAATGAAAACTAATCCATTCCCTTTGGTAAGGCCTAGTAGAATGAGAAGTGTAACGAGAATTAACTCTCGCTTTAAATTTGATTTTGGGATATACCGAAGTGCCAAAATGCTAAATGCCATCCCGAGCAATATGGTTAGTATATCATTTGAAGCTAGGGCTCCTATGCTCACTAGCTCGGGATTTAATCCCCAAAATAGAATGAGTGCGGTGCTGAGTAATTGGGTAAGTTGGAGTGCATTGATATACCATATGATGAGCCAAAGTACTAAGAGACTGATTATTAGGTTTATATTTTGAATAATATCGAAAATTCCTTTGGTAGAAGTGATGCTTAGAAGGTCACACCAAGGTTTTACAATACTATAGAATAATGGTGGCTGAAAACATTCCCAGCAATCTCTGGCTTCAGGATATGCTCCTGTTTCTTGCCACTGTTGTATAGGGGTGATATGGTCGTCATTTCCCTCCGTATTTACCATCCATAAGCCTATTCTAGGAATAGCACATAAGGCAAATAGGATGTATATATATTGCTTAGATAAGCTGTATTTAAGATTTGGTGTAGTCATTACTTCATTCAAATATGTATAAATATATTTTATAGAGGAGTATCCATAAGTTATAATGTATTTTTGCATCCTAAGATGTCACCTGTTGTCCTTGTTATTTTAATGCTACTTCTTTCAGCATTTTTCTCTGGACTAGAAATAGCCTTTATTTCTGCTAATAAACTCAGGATAGAGTTAAAGAGTAATCAAGGAAAACATTGGGCTAAGATGTGCTCAAGTTATCTCAAAACTCCTTCAAAATTTATAAGTACCATTTTGGTGGGAAACAATATATGCCTTGTAGTATACGCTATTACAATGGAAGAGATTTGGCGGCCCAAGTTTGATTTTCTAGGGCCATTTCCAGCGTTAATTATTGCCACTATTCTATCTACAGGTATAGTTCTATTTACTGCAGAGTTCTTACCCAAAGCACTCTTTAGGTTAAATCCGAGTGGTATTTTAAGTATTCTCATTTATCCATTTCAGTTGTTTTATGTGCTGCTATGGCCGGTTGTCCAATTTGTAATTTGGCTCAGTAACTTGATTCTGAATCGTTTTATGGATGGCAATTTTTCGGAAGAGACTCCTGCTTTTGGCAAGGTAGACTTAGATCACTTTATATCTCAATCTTCTCAGAGTAATGGTGAGGGTGAAGAGCAAGAAGTAGATACGGATATATTAAAAAATGCTTTAGATTTTGGTAATGTAAAAGTAAGAGATTGCCTAGTGCCACGTACAGAGATTACTGCTATAGATGTAGAGAGTACGGTAAAAGAGCTGGAACAATTGTTCATTGAATCTCATCATTCCAAGCTGCTAGTATACCAAGATAATGTAGACAATATAATAGGCTATGTGCATCACTTAGAGCTGCACAAAAAGCCCAATAGTATTAAGTCGATATTAATACCAATTCTCATAACCAATGAGTCTAAATCTGCCAATGACATGCTTAATCAGTTTAGCAAAACACAGAAAAGCATAGCTCTAGTGGTAGACGAATATGGTGGTACTGCAGGTATTATTACTGTAGAAGACATCATGGAAGAGATTTTTGGGGAGATAGAAGATGAGCACGATGAAGTAACGGAAGACCAAGATGTGCTAGTAGTAGATGGTGTATATACCATCAATGCAAAACTAGAAGTTGATTTTCTGAATGAGAAATATGGACTCAAAATCCCAGAAGGAGATTATGAAACTATTGGAGGTTTTGTTGTTGCTAATCTAGCAGATATCCCTTTATCAGGTGAAGTATTTATAATAGATAACTACGAAATAAAGGTGCTCGAAGCTAGTGAACAAAAGATAGACCTTTTAGAGCTAAAGGAACTGGAGTAAGCTAATATCCATATTTCTCTTTCCACAGAGCTTTCATTTTTTCCCGCACCTTTTCCTCTGCAGCATTTTGTCCCGGGTTATACAATTGTTGATTAGAAACTTCTTGTGGCAGAAATTCTTGAAACGCAAAATTATTGGGGAAATCATGCGAGTATTTATAGTCCTTGCCATAGTCTAAATCTTTCATCAGTTTAGTTGGGGCATTTCTAAGACTCAAAGGTATAGGGAGGTCACCTGTCTCTCGAATTAAAGCTTGAGCCTTTCCTATGGCCAAGTAGCTTGCGTTACTCTTAGGGCTCGTGGCTAGATATATGGCTATCTGCGATAGTATAATTCTACACTCTGGATACCCCACGTTATTTACAGATTCAAATCCTGTGTTAGCTAGTAAGAGTGCGTTAGGATTTGCCATGCCTATATCTTCACTGGCCGATATTATAAGTCTACGAGCTATAAACTTAGGGTCTTCGCCACCTTCTATGAGCCTGGCTAGGTAGTATACCGCCGCATTGGGGTCGCTACCACGTATAGATTTTATAAGAGCGGAAGCTATGTCATAATGCTGCTCACCTCCTTTATCGAACATGGCAAGCTTTTTTTGTACAGCTTCTTCTACCAATTGGTTCGTTATGGTAATGCTTTTACCTCCTTCGAAATTGACAATAATCTCCAGAGCATTGAGCAGTTTTCTGCCGTCTCCACCACTTATTCGTATAAGAGCATCCCACTCTTTTACAGTTATTTTTTTAGTACTTAATATTGCATCACGCTTGCATGCCTGGCTTACAAGGTCTTTTAGGTCTTGTATCTCGAGGGGTTTTAGTACGAATACTTCACAGCGAGAGAGTAGAGCTGCGTTTACCTCAAAACTTGGGTTCTCGGTGGTGGCACCTATTAGTGTTATTATTCCTTGCTCCACAGCACCAAGTAGAGCATCTTGTTGGCTTTTGTTAAACCGATGTATCTCGTCTATGAAAAGTATGGCACTGCCACCACTGCCCATAAACTTCGTTTTCTTGGCCTTCTCTATGGTTTCACGTATGTCTTTTACCCCTGCATTGATAGCACTCAGCTGAAAGAAGGGTTTTTTGAGTATGTGAGATACGATCTGAGCAATTGTAGTTTTGCCTACTCCTGGCGGTCCCCAAAAAATACACGAATACATACCCCCAGATTCTAATGCCCTCCGCAACGGTTTGTTAGGTCCTATAATATGTTGCTGGCCTACTAGCTCGTCCAAAGATGTAGGACGTACTCGCTCTGCCAGAGGTTGAGATGATATATTAGTTTGTGGTTCTATAGTGAGGCAAAGATGGTTAATTTTTGTTGGTACACGCGTCTATGGCGTTTACATTTATGAAGAGAAAGGTGTCTTCTTACAAAACATATATTTGCCGTCCATGAAAATCATTTTCGCTTCGCAAAATCCCAATAAGATAGCTGAGATAAAAGCCAAACTACCTGCGTATGAGATAGTAGGATTAGAGGAGAAAACATTCCCAGATGAACTACTAGAAACGGGGAATACGCTAAATGCGAATGCTCTACAAAAGGTAAGACAAGTATATGAAAAGACAGGAGAGAACTGCTTTGCAGATGATACAGGACTAGAGGTGGAAGTACTGAATGGAAATCCAGGAGTGTACTCTGCAAGATATGCTGGTCCGCAAAAGAATAGCGACGACAATATGAGTCTGCTACTACAAAACTTAGATGGGAAAGCCCGTAGACAAGCTAGTTTCAGAACGGTGATAGCTCTGATATGGGAAGGGAAAGAGTATGTTTTTGAGGGAATTTGTAAAGGTAAAATAACGAAAGACAGAAGTGGCAAGAAAGGTTTTGGGTACGATCCTATTTTTCAACCTGAGGGGTATAATCGGACCTTTGCAGAAATGACAATGGAAGAAAAATCAGTCATAAGTCATAGAGGCTTGGCAGTAGATAGACTGGTTGAGTTTTTAGAAGGACTAGCCTGAGAGCATACTAAAAGCATACTTTTTACCCTTTACCTTTCCTTCGTTTAAGGGAATAACCTAAGCTATAAATAGCTTACTTCTTATATAATCTTTCATAGGTAGCTATCCACTCTTGAGTAGACATTTTACCCATTAACTCACCTATAAGCTCTACTGGGATGTCGTCCATTCGCTTAAAACGAACACAGCTTTTGCCCATGTCTAGTTTGTATTTGCAGCGTTTTACATATTCTTCTTTAAACCAAAGCATCAAGTCCTCATTAGCATAAAGCCCCATGTGATAAAAGGAGATGTTATGCTTTTGCGAAGCTAAGTTAGCAAAGGGCAGCGGAAGTTCTGGGCTGCAATGATAGCCTGCAGGATAAACGGATTTTGGGACTACATAGCCTATCATTCCATAGCTGATACATTCTTGTAGCTCAGGAGGCATATTGGTTTTTATAATGGTACGTAGTTCATTGAAGATAGCTTGTCTTTCTTCAGGTATCTGAGTAACATAGTGGTCAGGATTGTCTGCTTGTACTTGCATATTGGATGAGTATTTACCTCCCAAAGAAACTCTTTTTTGTGCAGAATGAATAATATTGCATCAATCTAATAAGCAATGATAAATAAGTGGCAGAAAAATATAGCACTAGGTGTAATTATTTTGGTAGCGATTCTGATAGTATCTAAAATAGCGTACAACTATTTTTCTAATCAAGTAGCTTGGGAAGAAGGAGATAGAGAAACTTTGGTAAGCAACTGTTTAGATGATTTAGCGAGTAAGGCTATTCGTTTTCCCTCTCAATCTGTGGAATATTGTGGCTGCACTACAGATACATTGATGGGTCATTTTACTAAAGCAGAATACCTCATTATCAATGAGAAGAGTTTTGCTGACCAACAAGAAGAAATGTTGCCAGTAGTATTAGATTGCTATAATGTGTACCAAGAGGCTGTATTCTCATCTAGTACTATGGACTAATAACCTGCGTTCGACTATTCTTTTGAGATGCAGATTTTCATAAAATCTTGGAGGCGAGAGGTTTTCGTGCAGATATAGCGAGCTATATCAAGATAAAACAACGATGATCACGAGTTTTGATGGACAAAACAGGTCGATTGCACATTTAAACAGCCATTTGATTTCTAAAACTGTCTTGGAATGGCGAGCTATTCCAAGACAGTTTTACTTGAAACTCACTATTTGCAGCTGTTCTGAATACAAAATAATAATCGTACTCAGGTTAATAAGCAATAAGGATTTTACATCCCTAACTCTTTCTTCTGATCCGCGTTTAGCGGTGCAGGAGCATCTATCATAATATCACGTCCCATATTATTTTTAGGAAATGCTATCACGTCACGTATGGAGTCTGTGCCTGTGAGCAATGCTGTTAGCCTATCTAGTCCAAAAGCAATACCGCCGTGGGGTGGTGCTCCATATTCGAATGCATTGAGCAAGAAACCAAACTGCTCTTGTGCCTCTTCAGGTGTGAACCCAAGCAGGTCAAACATACGCTTCTGTAACTCCTTGTCGTGTATTCGGATACTTCCTCCGCCTACTTCCATACCGTTAATAGCCAAGTCGTAAGCATTCGCTTTTACACTACCTGGATCGGTCTCCATCTTATCTCTATCTGCTGGTATAGGCGAGGTAAATGGATGGTGCATAGCGTGCCATCTATTGCTCTCCTCGTCGTGCTCTACCAGTGGGAAGTCTACTACCCAGCAAGCCGCAAATTTGTCTTTTGGTCGTAGGCCTTCTAACTCGCCTATGTGCAGTCGTAGTTCGTTCATCTGCTTGCGTACTTTTTCGGCTCCGCCGCTCAGTACTAAGATGAGATCGTCTGCTTTGCTCTCGCACTTGCTTGCCCACTGAGCCAGTTTCTCTTGGTCAAAGAATTTGTCTACCGATGATTTGTAGCTTCCGTCTTCATTTACTCTGCAGTAGATAAGGCCTAGAGCTCCTATCTGTGGACGTTTCACCCAGTCGGTAAATGCATCCAGTTCTTTACGGGTATACTTATTGCCGCCAGTTACATTAATGGCTACTACGCTATCTGCATTGTCAAACACACCAAAACCGTTGCCTTTGGCTACGTCATCTAGATCTACTAGCTCCATCCCAAAACGCATATCTGGCTTATCGCTACCGAATCGGCTCATGGCTTCATCGTAGGGTATAATTGGGATATCACCCAGTTCTAGGTTTTTTACGCTTTTGAAAACCGAACGAATCATTCCTTCAAAAGTCTGCAGCACATCATCACGCTCTACGAAAGACATTTCGCAGTCTATCTGCGTAAATTCTGGTTGTCTATCTGCTCTGAAATCTTCGTCTCGGAAGCATTTTACGATTTGGTAGTACTTGTCTAGACCACTTACCATAAGCAGTTGCTTAAAGGTTTGTGGACTCTGCGGTAGTGCATAGTATTGTCCTTCGTTCATACGACTAGGCACAACGAAATCTCGGGCTCCTTCTGGAGTAGATTTTATAAGGTATGGAGTTTCTACGTCTATAAAATCAGCATCATTCAGGTAGTCACGTACCGCTTTATTTAGCTTACTACGCAGCACTAGTTTTTCTTGTATCGGCTTTCTACGTAAGTCAAGGTAGCGGTATTTTAGGCGTATTTCTTCACCACCATCTGTATTATCTTCTATAGTAAAAGGTGGAGTAAGAGCTGCATTCAGCACTTCAAATTCAGTCACCTTTATCTCTATGTTTCCTGTCGGTATTTTGTCGTTCTTATTACTGCGTTCTATTACTTCGCCGTGCACTTTTACTACAAACTCGCGACCTAGTGAGCGAGCTCTATCATTTAGGCTTTTGTCTTGCTCCTCATTAAAACCTAACTGAGTGATGCCATATCTATCTCTGAGGTCTATAAAAGTCATTCCTCCGAAATCTCTACGCGTCTGTACCCATCCGCTTAGCGTTACGGTTTGTCCTATGTGATCTGCTCTTAGCTCTCCGCAAGTGTGTGTTCTATGCATTGTATTGAATAATATGATTACTAAATAATAGGGTGCAAATTTAGCTCAACCCTTTGTATTCCATATAGATTTCATAGAATTAAAAAAGGCTTCTCATCCTGAGATGAGAAGCCTTTTTCTTAGTGTGGTTCGCTATCTACTGCACAAATGCATTAGCAGCGGCTACTCTGCTCGTATTGTGAGATTTCATAGTACTTATAGCAGCACTAAATTGTCCGTTTACATAAGAATATCCTGTATTTTCAGCATCTGCAGATGTTTGTAGAAGACTTTGTTCGGTAGTATATATTGTATTCATTCTGCTAGTAGAGAATGATGTTTCTATAAAAGATTTTACATACGTTTTATACGTAGTATAGTACTCAGTATCTTGGGTTATGTAATTGATAAGCGGCCAGTCTGTGCCCACTTCGCTCATAGGAAATGAAATGGAACCGCCCATTTTACCCTCTTGAAATGCTTCGTTATTATCCCAAACTATCCATTTGATCAAGTCATCTTCTTGGTCGTGGTATAAGTAGTAATTATGTGTCATCTTGCCATACGTATCCCAGTTTTGTATAGTATTATTCACTGCTAGGTATTTTAAAAATCCATCTACGTGAAACACAGATTCTAAATCGGTACGCCACTTAACTGGATCGCTAGTACGTGTGCCTGCTTGCAAGTAGTCATACATTTGTCGTATGTCACTCTTGTCATTGATTTCCTCATTGGTCTTGAGCTCAAAGTCAGATAGGTTAAATCCGGAAGTGCTAAATGTAGCTCCGTCACCATCTGGCTTGTAGCAGTTTCCTCTTTTATTGCCAAAGTAATCTTTTAGAAAGGTGTCAAAAATCACTTCACACATGGTATACACTCCATAATATTGGGATTTGCCATCGCCTTCATCTATGTATATTTTATAATATGCTGTACGCACAGCTGGTACACCAAAGTCACGAAATAGGTCGTCTGCAGTTTTTTCACGTATCAATGCTGGGTCATTATAGTTGCTACTCATAGAGAGCTCTTTGAAGCCATAGAAACGCTGGTCTAATATCTCAGGGAACTCATACTCCCACTTATCAAAATCAAAACGCAAAGGTAGTTTGTCATTGTTTCTTACATTTAGGGACGAGTTGCCTTTGTAACGTATCCCCACATTGCCCCACGTTAGCCCATTGTAGTTTACTTCGCAATGGAAATAGTCTGGATTTTCATCGGAGAAGCCTCCTCCTGGCCCTCCGCCTCCAGCAGTTTTATCTGCTAAATCTGTTTGCATATCAGCCCATTCTTCTGACGTGAAGATAATATCCATTCTATGTACTTTTTCATTGTCAAAGACTACATCGTAGTTTGCAGCGAAACCATTGTCGTGTGTCGCTATGCCAGTATTTGTGGTGGTATTGCCATTGTCTTCATCTGGCACGAAAATTACTTTTTTACAACCATACAATGTAGCAACTAATGCTGCTACTGCTAATAATTTATATGTTCTGCTTTTCATTTTCCCTTACGTTTTAGTGTGTATTGATATTGTACACCTATGATATTTGTTGTTTTAGGATAATCACCTTGTAGTGCTTTCTCAAATCGATAAAATGCACCTAGTTCTCCTGCTTTTTTGAATTCATACATTGTGCCTAGAGTAAATCGCACACGGTTAAGGCCCTCACTATTGTTCAACGTGCTAAAAAGTTCTGCAGCTACTTCTGGGTCTAGTTTCCAATTCTTGATATCGTAGTCGACACTTACCTTTAATCTTACAGTATGCTTAGCCGTGTCTCCTTGTGCTTCGCTTTTTTTTAGCTCATCTTTATTCTGGTATCTAATCCTATACTTAAGGTCAAAGCGGTCTATCTTGTGCTTGTAGGCTAAGTCAGCATTCCAGCGAAAGTGATTCTCGTAGCCTGTTTTTTTGCCTACATTGTCATTTTGCTTTATGTATCTGCCGCCTAAGCCTATTCCTACGTGTTTAGTAATATCATAATCAGCAGTTATTTCTGTGAAGTATTGATCTACTGTTTTGGCATCCTCTTTTAGTCTTAGCTGTTCCTCTATGCCAAAATCTAGTTTTTTGTTAAACTTATATTTCAGCTTAGCCGAGGTCCAAGATTCTAGGTCTCTCACTGTGTGATAGGTGCCATTTTGAGCAGTAGCTGCTGGAGCTGCTAGAACATAAACGGCGGCTAACAGTAAAAAGGATTTGAAGTGTTTTGTCATTTATCGTTGTAATGTGTTATTATTATTTTGGCAGAATCTCTTAAAAAATCGACATCTCCAACCTGTATATTTTCTATTTTCAAGCCTGTTCGTTCTTCTAAGTCTGCACGTAGTGCAGCAGCATTTTCAGGTTTTATGTTTTCTATTTTTTCGTAATTAATGATTTTCACACTCACATTGCGAGTAAACCATACTCGCTCTATGATAAATAGAGTGAGCACTATTACTGTATTGGCAGATACTATTTCTGCATAACTCATTTTCTGATTAGCTAGTGAGTTGACTACAGATACGCCTATGACTACAAAGAGGTACGTCATTTCTTTGATAGGAATAGGGTCTGTGCGGTATCTTATGATGCCAAATATGGCAAATAGTCCTAGTGCCATTCCTATGTCGAGTTCATATTTTTTTAGTGTAAAACACAAGAAAAATACAATGATACCAATCATGTAGTAGGTGAATAGGTAGTCTTTTCGTTTAGTAGCCCCAAAGTACAGCCATCTGATAATGAGTGTAAGAAAACCGAGATTGAGAACGAATCTGAACATCATTTTATAGAAGTCATCGTCAAAGAGAGGTATGCTTAAAAATTCTGTCATTTATGTTGTTACTTTATTGATTTTAAGAAATTTAGGTTTCAATAGATTTTGTTTCAAATCTGGTTTTGTACTAGCCATCCCCATACAGTATTTACTTATACTATAAGGATTTATGCTTTGTGCTTTCAGGGCTTGAAAAAGAGGAGAAAGGCGATTAAGCTTTTCTTGTTTCAGCTCTATAATTACAAGATCTTCATTGAGAATAACACCGTTGTATGACAAGTTAGTATCTATAGTCACTCGCTCTTGTAGTCTGGTACTTACCAATGTGAATCTATTGAATTGGTTTTCTATGGACCTGTACAGCTTGATTTGTTTTGCAGTTGTTTTGGTGACAAAAGTGATAGCCTCTTCGTCTAATGTTGAGGTAAGTTCATTCACTTTTATTCTCTTTTTCAAAGTGTTGCCTTGGCTGTCTTTTTGTTTTACTTCTAGAAAGCAAAGGTCGGACTCTAAGTAGTTTCGTATTCGTACTTTTAATCTATGCGAGTGCCCATTGTGGTGCATATGATAGAAATGGTCGTCTTCCGTATCAAAGTAAATCGAGTTGTAGGTCATTAGCTTATCACTAGCCACCTGCAATATTTTATAATCAGGTTGTATTTTAACAAGAATACCCTGTATAGTATCTCTATGTAGGACAAACTTAGTATCCACACGCTTCATAAGCGATACGCTGTTCATTTCGTCTAGTGAAATGCTATTAAATATGTCTAAGTTTAGTGCGTCCAATTTCTTTAGTTTGGCAAATCTATTATTAATTTTGTGTTATATCTACCAGGAGTAATGATTGTATAAGACAATACCGTATCGCTTGGTATTCCATTCATTCTAGATAAAAGAGTATTTTGCCCATCAACAGATAGATAATCATTTAGTCAATTGAAAAAGATAGCAATAATACATTATAAGTCACCCGTAGGAGAACTCATACTCGGTAGCCATGGAGATGATCTGTGTATAGCAGACTGGCTACATAGAAGTATGAGAAGTGCAATAGATACTAGGATAAAAACGGCACTAAACGCTGAGTTTGTGGAGCAATCTAGTCATGTGCTGCAGGAAACGGTACGACAGCTAGATGCTTATTTCTATGAGGGATCTACAGAGTTTGATATCCCAATACAGCTAGTAGGTACTTCATTTCAACAAAAGGTATGGACCGCACTCAACGCTATACCCTATGGCAAAACCGAGACCTACCAAGGATTCTCTAAAAAGCTAGGAAACGAAAAAGCGACCCGAGCGGTGGCCACTGCCAACGGAGCAAATGCCATCTCTATCATAATCCCATGTCATCGCATCATAGGAAGTGATGGGAGCTTAGTGGGCTATGCTGGGGGATTATCTGCTAAGAAGAAGCTACTAGCTTTGGAAAACCCGGATAGGGAGCAACAGTTGGAGTTGTTTTGAGATGTTGGTTGAGATTAAGCCCAACATATGTATAAATGCACTTTTTATATTTTTAAATATACTTTATTAAAAGGAATGCAGAGGCGGAGTTTTACCCTAAATCCTCCAAGGTAAACTCATCTCGTACATACGGATATCGAGCTTCTTTCTTTAGGGAGTAGTACGTATTTAGTCCGCTGAGTCCAGCTACATTATGAGCTCCCAGATCAAAGTGTCCGCCATCGTCCATTGCTCCGTCTGGCAGTAATATATGTTCTACTTGCCCTATGATGAGGCTAGTGCCGTTTATGTCTATAGGTACTTCTTGCTTGAATGACATTCCCAGTTTGATAGTGCTTTCTTTTACAAACGGAGCTTTAAAATCTGCAATATGCTCCGGAGTAAGTCCACTTAGCTCAAATTCGCTCACATTATCTTCTGCTTTTATGGATGTAAGGTGTGCTTCTTTCATAAAAGTAGTATGCACAAAATTGATGGTATACTCACCTGTAGCTTGTATGTTTTCATACGTATGTCTTCGCACATCACCTTGTGGTCTTAGGATAAACCCAAAGAGACCAGGATTACTACCTAGATGTACTACAGAGCTAAAAATGGCAAGATTTTCATTGCCATCTGCATCGGCACTGCCTATGAGGTTCACAGGTTTTATACCAGATAGTGAGTTGATGAGATGGAGTCGCTCAATGCGATCCATAGAAGTAATATCCGCTTTGGTAAGGTGCATAGTAAAAATAACGGATAGGAGGGGAGAATGTTTAGCGTCATAGATTCCTCTGCTAATAAATCGTTATGTTTGCATTTGAGATGAAAAACTTGATGATACTAATTCTTATGGTTCTTGCTGCTAATGTCTCTGGGCAAGTGCCAGAAAAGCCCTCTATGCTCAAAGGTGTAGGACTTAATCTCACTGCCAAAGGCGGTTATTATCCTCAGTTTATTATCAGAGTGCGTCCTTCTTTTGAGTTGCAGGGCATAGCTTCCTATGCGTACCACACACCTGATGTATCTCATTTTACAAAGACAGAAGTGGAAGGTTGGTTTATGGGTGGTGGCTTAGCTGTACTAACCAGACCTTTGCGGTCTAAACCACAGGATCCTAGTAAAAGTGTCAAAGGAAGTTTAAGGCTTGGCTTAAAGTATATGCGTGGTCAGATGCAGTATGATGCCTATAAGGTTTTTGAAGGAAGATCTTTTGACTCGTATATTTACCGTGATAGCCAACAGAAGCTAAAAACTGATTATGGTGAGCTCTCTGTAGGATATGAGATGGTGATAAAGGATAGAGTGAAGGTAGACTTGATTCCGATCATACTAGGAGACAGTGGAGTATACTCCAAGTCGGGCTTTACATTGCCTTTTAGTGCTATAGGTGGGCACACAGGTTTCCCATTAGCCGCAGGAGTAGGCGTAAGTTACTTATGGAGATGAGGAGATTTTTTATACTATCTATAGCTATTGGAACTGCACTTGGTTGTTTCTTATTGTACGGTTGCGATGATGAGCCATGTGCTGGTTTCGAAGCCGAGCCGTATTTTTTACTACACGCAGATAGTTTAAATTTTAAAGTCTATTGTACTAATAATGAAACTGGGGATACTGTACATACGAATGAGCGTGATTTTGCTTTATTGCCTTTTGATATGAATGCTACGCAGATGAAGTACGATATCTACGCTCCAGACTTTAAAGGAAGTTTAATTTTAGACTATATTCTTCGTGGAGTAGAGTGCGATTACAGAAGTAAGATGCTTCTTGGTTTTGACCATCTTAGTGTGAATGAGTCCAGTACTTTCAGAGATTTTTATACTTTAGGCATCTACCAAAGTAGATATAGTGGTATCAGGATAGACAGTATTGAAAATCTTGCTGATTTCTTCACACCTTACAGCTATGGAGATGTTTCCAACTGGACTATAAGACTTTAATCCACCTCTAAACTCACATGCTCATCACCTACCTGATACGGGAGCCACGTAATGATAAACTGCAGCATCTCGTCAGTAGTACGCATCCCTGCTCCACCAAACTCATAGCGTTCTCTTATTTCTTGTGGTGGGTTGTTTGGGTTGTTTTGGTTTTCAGCGGTATTGTCATACTCTGCCTCTACATAGATGACACTACCCGCCTGTATCTTAAGCATCTTAGGGAAGGTATAGAAGTACTGCCACCTGAAATCCCAGCGTGGGATCTTTATCAGGCGTATGGTGTCCTGAGCAGGAGTGATGGCGTATGCTTTGAAGCTCTTTCCTAGTAAGTGCATATGTGGATTGATAGTTAGTATGCTAATATCCTCGGATATTTTGAGGAAACTAGTGTGCTTGGTGATTTTGCCTGGAGGTATCACGAGTGGAGGTATTATGGGACTTGCTCCATTGGTGCCTAGCATTACCTCATTGATAGGTCGCTTGGGTGGAGTCTTGCTAAAAAAAATATTTACACGGCTGTGGTCCCACTTGTCTTGTGGTATAGGCCCGTAATGGATATCGTCCGCTATTAGAATAGATTTTTTATTCATAGTAAAGCCACCTATTCCCTCTGGGTAGAGTTGTGCTTGTACGCCAGGGAGATAATTGACTGCAGAGTTGATCTGTGGGGGTCGAGTACCGTCGTCATTAGTGAGTTGCAGAGCATTAAACTGGCGTACATATGCTGTTTCTTTTACTTCTAAGTTTAGAATGCGTTGACCTTGTGTGATACTTGCTTTTTTATCAGATTTATAGTTGAGCAAACGGCCATTCATGTGATGTACAAGGTTGTTTTCGTTGGGTAAAAACTCCATAGCTCGCACATACTTTTCCTTACCTAGCTTTATGGGTAGCGTAGCTATGAAAAACTTGTCTCGGCTATTTCCGCTTATCAATATACTATCAAACCACAATGTAGTGTCTGGTGTGCCTACATAGCTGTAGGAATTATACTCTGGGAGATCTGGCAGTAGAGAGGTGTCACCTTCTGGAGCACCGCCCTCTATCCAGTCTTTTATCTTTTGTTTATCTTCAGCACTCAGGTAGCGTTCGCCTAAGAAATGGCTGTAGTTTCTGTCTGCGGGCCATGGAGGCATTAGTCCACTTTGGGTGACTTCTAGTATAGTGTTTTTCTTTCTGTTTACTTGCTGAAAGGTGGTCAGTGAAAATGGTGCAGCACCACCAGATCTGTGGCAAGATGTGCAGTTCTCAAAAATAATAGGAGCTATGTCTTTGCCAAAAGTAAGGTCAGTGCTAGGAGTGCAACTGTATATTGCCAGTCCAATTAAACTTACGATTATCCATTTTTTCACTAAGGCAAAGTTAAGGTGAAATTAGAGTTATATAGAATGCTAGTTGTGGGTCATCTATATGTCTGTATTTTATTGCGGTCTCCTATTGATTTAATACCAATTTAGTTTTTAAGTATCGTATACATAAATTGAGTTTATCGAAGGTTTGTAAAGGCGAAAAATCATTGCATAGGCTGAGCTATGATATTATTTTTTAACGAATAGAAATCGAGTGAAAAACGATTTATATGCGGCAATTGAAAGCTATTTTGGTATAAGTCGTTTTGTACGACAAACATAGAATGGAAGACGATACAATTAATAGTTTGCGAGAAGCACTCAACTTGTGTAGGTCTTAGTTTGGCTGTTGTGATTATGTCTGGTGTCGTGTACTTTATTACAGATAATTAAGTATCATTAGCCTTAGTCGTTTTTCGTCTTGCCATGTTGTTGCCGTTGGATCGGTAGTATACAGCGTCTAAAACAAAGAACATCTTTAAAATCTTTATGTTTAGTTTGATTGTGTTAAAGTCGGGTGAGTTTTTTTAGTGTACCTGATGCGTAGAATGTAGGTCTGTGGCAAAGAATGAGGTCAGTATTATGCTAGTTGAACCAATTACCACTGTTAATACGGGTAATTATGAAAGAGATTTCACAAGAAATGAATTAGAGTGGGTGTAAATGCAGTGACTTCCCTATTTTCGCAATCTTTATGGCGAAAAAGTTTATAGATCTGGATAAGATAGTAGCGGAAAAAAATCCCAAACTTCATAAGCAACTTCCAAAATTCTTGTTTAATTATCTTAAAAAAATTATCTGGCAAGATGAGGTGAACCGTATAATATCTGATAATGAGGGGGTTAATGGCGTTCAGTTTTGTCATAACGTCATCAAAGAGTTTAATATAACTGCTGTAATTGAGGGTATAGAAAATGCCCCAAAGACAGGTGGAGTCACCTTTGCTTCTAATCACCCACTAGGAGGGATGGACGCTCTGGCATTTATAGACCAGTTTGGATATTATCGAAATGACATAAAGTTTATTGCAAACGATATTTTACTAAACTTAAAACCTATGCAAGATATTTTTGTGGGTGTCAATAAAATGGGAAATACCGCTGTGCCTTCGCTCAAAAATGTGGATGCTGTTTTAGCAAACGATGAAAGTGTCGTTATTTTTCCGGCCGGGTTAGTAAGTAGGAGAACTAAAGGTGTAGTGGAAGACCTGCAATGGAAAAAGACATTCGTCACCAGAGCAAGGAAGCACAATGTGCCTATTGTTCCCGTTATTATAGATGGTAAGTTGAGTAACTTCTTTTACAATCTGAGTAACATTAGAACAAAGCTGGGAATAAAAGCGAATATTGAAATGTTGTATTTGGTGAATGAACTTTTCAAGCAAAAAAATACGACGATAAGAATTATCTTTGGCAAGCCGATTTATCCTAAGGATTTAGACGTGAATAAGAAGGACATCGAGATAGCTCAAGACATTAAAAGAATAGCGTATAATCTACTGAGACCATAGTGAACCTAAATTTAGATTACATAGCAAAACCGGTGCCTCTTGATATAATCAAGAGTGAACTTACCAAAGAGCGTTTTGTGCGTATTACTAATAAGGGGAACAACGAAATTTATATTATCAATCATCACAATAGCCCAAATGTGATGAAAGAAGTTGGACGACTTAGAGAAGTAACCTTTGCATCTGCAGGAGGAGGAACTGGCAAGTCATTGGATATAGACCAGTTTGATACTGATGATATCTGTTACGAGCAACTCATAGTATGGGCTCCTGAAGCTCAAGAAATTATTGGAGGATATCGTTTTATAGATTGTGCCAAGATTGTGGGGACTGACCCGCTGGCTTTATCTACTAGAAGTTATTTTTCGTATTCTGAGAAATTTATAAATGAATATTTACCTACTACGGTAGAGCTAGGTAGGAGCTGGGTGCAGCCTAATTTTCAACCGAGAGCAGGGTCTAGACGTGGAATTTTTGCACTAGATAATCTGTGGGATGGACTAGGAGCAATAGTGGTAGACACACCTCACATAGAGTATTATAGTGGTAAGGTAACGTTATATACTAATTATAACACGGAGGCACGGGATGCTTTGATGTACTTTATGGATTACTTTTTTGAAGATAAAGAGAATCTAATTATTCCTATACATTCTCAGGGAATCACTACAGATATTGCAGACTTCAAAGAAGCCATAGAAGGATTGGAATACAAGCAAGCACATAAAATACTCAATGGATATGTGAGAGAGCGTGGAGAGAACATACCGCCGCTTATCAATAGCTATATGAGCCTTTCGCCTACCATGAAAACTTTCGGAACGGCTATGAATCCAGATTTTGGTGATGTAGAAGAAACCATGATATTGGTACGCATAGCAGATATCTACGAAGAGAAAAAAGCCCGTCACGTAGATACGTATATAAAGAATTTGTAGGTTTTTTTGTAGGGTCGTGCCTCAGAGGCACGCCCTTATAACAACCCGTCAAAAACCTACAAAAAACAATATTCATCCAAAAAACAAATCCATTCGTAGCATTCTAAGATTTTGAAGTAATAAAGAGTTGTGTTCAAGGTTTATCCTGATAACAAATCAATGAAACCCAAATGATCTTAGAACTTAAAAAAGCGAAACGATTCAATGAGACCATCCTGCTATTTACCTTCAGTACATTATGTCTAGTGCTGTCTATCATCCGAGTATTTGCATCTGCTACACCTACTTTCCTATTCCTCAACTGGAATCTATTCCTAGCCTTTATACCCTGGGCCCTGAGTAGTTTACTCATTATATATCCCAAGTTACAAGAGAAGAAACTTGCTGTGATTACACTGCTAGGCACATGGCTCTTATTTTTTCCCAATGCTCCATATATTTTAACAGACTTATTCCATCTGAAATACGTAGTAAGCATGCCGATGTGGTTTGACTTACTCCTCATACTATCCTTTGCTTGGGTAGGATTACTGTTTGGGTTTATGAGTCTTTGGGATATAGAAAAAATCTTAAAACGATATTTGATTAAATCCCGACTAAAGGGGCTGCTCCGGTACCGATTTTCAGTGCCTATATTCTCCTCAGTACTCTTGTTTATTGGTAGCTTTGGTATCTATCTGGGGAGGTATTTACGGTGGAATAGTTGGGATATTATCGCAGAGCCATTTGCTTTAATCTATGACATAGGAGACCGATTTATCAATCCGTTTGAGCATCCTCGTACGTGGGGAGTGACCTTGCTTATGGGCTTGTTTCTCAACTTGGTGTATTGGTCACTCAGATTGATTAAATATAGAAAACATTAAAGTTGGAACTCGCCTCGAGGCGAGTTCTTATATGTATGAAAAAGCGAGTTCTTATATGTATGAGAAAGCGAGTTCTTATATGTATAAAAAAGCGAGTTCTTACAGCAATCAGATATTATCATTAAATTGCCACGAATGAATGCCGATTACCTCAACAGTGCCAAGCAGCAGTTTCAATACTACAAACAGATAGGCGATAAGACGATGGCTCAGCTCAGTGATGAGCAGCTTTACTGGCAGTATAATGATGCCAGTAATAGTATAGCCATACTAGTAAAACACCTGTGGGGTAATATGATGAGCCGCTGGACAGATTTTCTGACCACAGACGGGGAAAAGGATTTCAGAAAACGAGACGAAGAATTTAAATTATCCGTAGGTCCAAGCCTCCAAGGCGTGGACACGGATATCGCAGAAGGCGTGGACAATGACACCGAAGGCGTGGACAATGACACCGAAGGCGTGGACAATACCGCCGATGGCGTGAACACGGATATCGCTGAAGGCGTGGATACAAATATCGCCGAAGGCGTGGACAAGAACGTGAGAGATGTTACGAACGAACACAGCAGAGCTGTGATTACAGAAAGATGGGAACTAGGCTGGGCGTGTTTATTCACAGCATTAGATTCCATCAATGAAGAAAATTTTGACATTACGGTCTATATCCGTAACCAAGGGCACACTATCCCCGAAGCGGTAAACAGGCAAATGATGCACTATGCGTATCACGTAGGGCAGATGGTATATTTAGGTAGAATTATGAAAGGTGAAGACTGGCAAAGTCTCTCCATCCCTAAAGGAAATAGCAAAGTGTACAATGCCGAGAAGTTTGCCCAAGAAAAAGGGAAGAGGCATTTTACGGATGAGTATTTGAAGTAGTTAATTGATTAGTTAATTGGTTGAATAGTGTATGATTTTATTTGGTAGGAAAAAGAGGAGACTCAGACTTGTTATGGTGCTAAACAGAACTAAAGAGCTACTAGAAGAATATAATAATATTTCCTTTGATGGATTTAGTCCAAGTGAGGTCGCGTTGGATTTAGGTATTCTTATTACTCAATTAGAATTAGATAAAAATTTTGATAAACTTAGATTAGTTGTTCTATTTGCACCTACAGGGATATTTCAGGAATGTGCAATGGCAAATGATTGGCACAGCGAATACATGGAATTGTCTTCAAAGTTTGATTACTTGATTGATAGAGTCTAATGTCTAACTTCTAAAATCTAACTTC